>SDBS01002751.1_pt1 | contig 17441 bp, 12 predicted proteins | sample 2277091 | NCBI WGS metagenome assembly SDBS01 (sample SAMN10404972, study PRJNA504765) | marine sediment metagenome | isolation source: marine sediment core GS10_PC15, 163 cmbsf | place: Arctic Ocean: Southern Knipovich Ridge | collected 2010 | reverse complement strand
GGCGGAGGAAGTACGCGCCGGGCGCTTTCGCGAGGATCTCTATTATCGAATCAATGTCGTTACCATCAACATCCCGCCGCTTGCCGACCGCGTGGGCGATGTTCCGCTTCTGTCGGAGCATTTTCTCAAACACTTCAGCTTGACCCACGGCAAACAGAAGACAGGAGTTACAGATGAAGCGATGGAATATCTGCAGCGGTACGCCTGGCCGGGCAATGTGCGGGAACTGGAAAATGTTATGGAGCGAGCGGTCCTCTTGAGCAAGGGCCCCAGGATCGGCGTCGAAGACCTTACGCCGGCACTGGTCACCCAAAGCGCCGCCGGCAATCCGCAGAGGTATGGTCTGATGAGCCTGAAGGAAGCGATGGCAAAGCCGGAAAAAAACATCATACGCGCCGCCCTGGAAGCGAACAGTTGGAACCGGCAGGAAACAGCCAAGGCCCTGCAGATAAATCGCACAACCCTTTACAAGAAGATGAAGCGTTACGAACTGGAAGCCGAAGCCGCACGCCTCGGATTATGATCCGCTCTTCGCCGCCAGGCTTATCCCGGCGGCTTTCCATGAATGCGAAATGCCAGTGCGGGCCGAGGCAATGATTTGAAATCGCCGGAAATCTGAATCGTGCCGTCCTGTTTTCCCGGAATGACCAAATCCGCTTCAAGGAGTCGTCGCTGCATCGGCTCGATCTCCACCGACCATTGCTCCGGCGAAAGACTCCAACCTGACGGCATATTCTCAAGCTTGACCGTTCCTTTCACTTGACCGGAAGTAAAGTTGTATGCATACATTCTCAATCTGAACGGCTCCTCCGGCGGCACCTGATATTCGTAACCCTGCGACCACGGTATCGGTGCGATTTTCATGCTGTTTTTTCGCGGCATTTGCAACTGCAGTAAAATCGGACAGACATCACCGTTCCGCAAAGCAGTTCGCGTGGCGGTCTTCAATTCAAGAGTCCCGGTCTGCCCGGCGGGCAGCAGGACAAATACCGCTGCCGATGTCAGCTCCGCCGGGACGCCATCCAGCCTCCGACCGAGATAGTCGTAAACACCCTCAGCATTCCACTCATCCGGCAGCGACCAGGCGATGCGCGTCTTTCCGCGTTGGGGCCAGTCAACTTTCTTCTCAGCCCACGCCACAAGAACATCTCGCTCAAGCCCGTCCGGCCATGCACGAAATACATAGATATGTATATCCGGCTTTTCCGGCAGGACCCACCGTCCCCGGCACTTCGCTCCAGCCAGAAATCTGCCCGCCGCCGCCAGGGCAACATAAGCAGGACGCGGCGTCATATCTTTTCGCAGTAATCCAAACTGCACGCCATTGCTTTGTTCGGAGTAATGCCCGAGAATGAAATGGAAATGCCGCGTGCTTCCAGCACCGAGGCTGCTTGCATAGGACTGGGCAATATACTCGGCCTTGTGGATTTCATCGGCCCTGGATAATTCATGCCACGGCGTCTGAGGAACATACTTCAATCCTCGATCAGCCTCGGTGAGCCACAAAGGTTTACCGCCAGCCGCCTGACGTGCCGGAGCCCATAGATCCATGAAATCATGGGCCCACTCATAAGTATGTATGTTATACGTATCAAAATAGGGCTGGACTTCATTATCCAGCAGGCCTTGCGTATGTATCGCCGTAGGCAAGCTTGTGTAAACATTCCAACCAACCGTAACATCCGGATCACCTGCCTTGAAACCCAGATACGCAGCCTTTTGGTAACTGCACATCTCATCGACCGTATGCCCGCCGAAATTGCTGATGTTCGCTTCATTCCACGGCTCCCATGCCTGTACACGACCTTTATATCGCCGCGCCATACTCCTGCTGAATCGATACACATGCAGCAGGTTCCTGGGAAATCTCCCCGAAGGATGTTCGCCGTCAATGGATTTGTCCCACGCCCAGTCCGGTGTGCTGTGAAAAACCTGAAGGACTTTCAACCCATGCTGCCGCTGAATTGTCGCAGCCGTATCATAGCTGGTTTCGTCATCGACGAAGCGCCCCTCTTTCGGCTCCAGTTCACGCCACGTCAATCGATCCCGTACCCAGTTGACACCGGCAAGGGCAGCCAATGAAGACAGCCTGGCCTGATCGGCGGCATTGTTTTTTGCAAACCACGATGCCGCCGAATCCACACAGACAGGCGAATCCTGGGGTGTTGGAACGGTAAGCTTTTTCAAGACCGCCGCAGTCGTCCAGTATACGCAGGTCTTATCCTTGTCCAGGAACTCTATTCGATACCATCCAATTCCAGGCCGACCCGGATGAATCTTTTCCGCCCGCCCGCTGCCGTCTTCGACAAACACTCCACTGTCAAGAGTCCTTCGGCGATCGTCCACCATCCGCCAGCTTCGTACCGTCGCAGAGACCTCCTGGGGCACTTTTACCCACAGCGATTCGGTATCCACGTACACATTGCCCGGATGGTCGGCAAGTGGAATCGGGATGGGTCGCTCAACCGTATGCCCGTCCTGCCATAACGCATCACTATAGACCGGTATCACAGCCAAAAAGGCAACTATTGTAAGATGTGCAATAATCTTCGTTTTCAATTTCTCCCGTCCCAAATCCAAAACAATCCCCCACGCATGGAAAGCATTCTACCAAAAAAGCAGAAACAGCTCAAGGAACCATTTCGTTCGATCAACCGGACCACTTGATGGTGTAAATTGTGAATCGGGAGTTTGGGACTGCAAATGCTTGTTTTCTGAGAGAATAGACAGTTGTTCGAGTGGCCCAGTTGGCGCTTGACAAACGCATGGATTCCCGATAATATTGAAATTTGTTGTGGTGTCGAAAATGCCTGCACATATTGGCCTGACCGGGAGGCACGTTTCGAATGAGGAACAAGGGGTTCACTTTGATCGAACTTTTGGTGGTCATTGCCATCATTGGACTGCTTCTGGCAATTATCGCCCCTTCCCTGAAAAAGGCCAAAACAGTGGCGAAGCGTATTGTCTGCATGACCAATGTTCGGTCGTTTGGTCAGGCGTTTAATGCTTATGCAGCCGAGCACGACGACAAGGTAATCCAGTTGTATTTTCAAATCCAGGGCAAGTTCTGGTCGGAAAAACTCCAGGAGTATTACGATGCGGACAAGCTGCGATTATGTCCGGAGGCGGTAAAACCAATGGAGGGTGCTACGTTTTCTCATGGGAATCTGGGCCAGAGCAAGTACGGCGATCCATACAGGGCGTGGTATCACATACGCGACTATGGAAACAATACCACTGAGATGTTCACAGGCAGCTACGGGACCAACGGCTGGGCGCACGAGGCGGTAGCCAACCTGGAACTGCAAACATGGGGTTATGACCCGGATGAACACTGGGGCAAGATATCCGAAGGCAACTCACTCGTCCCTCTCATGCTGGACTGTACATGGGTGGCCGGTTATCCGCTTGATACGGATGTGCCTCTTACCCGGCTGCAGTATTATGACTACTGGACATCAGCCGGCGGCACCGGCCAGATGAATCGCTACTGCTTTGATCGTCATGACCGGATGATTAATGTTTCGTTCATGGATGGAAGCGCGCAGTCGGTTCGCGTGGAGGATTTGTGGAAATTAAAATGGCACAGGAACTATAAACCACAATATAACATTGAGATCGAATGGTAGGGTTCTTAAATGAAAAATAAAGGATTCACGTTAATCGAACTTTTGGTGGTCATCGCTATCATCGCTATGCTTTTGGCGATCATCACGCCGGCATTGCGGAAGGCCAGGTATATGGTTGAGCGCATATATTGCACGAACAATATCAAGGGCCAGGCGCTCATTCAAAAACTTTACAGCAGCGATAATGACGGCAAGTTTCATTCGCATGACGACCATAGCCCGGAGTACGTTCGTTCGGTAGCGGCAGGCGACAGTTTGTATCAATCGATCATCAGTTATGTGGAAGATATCGATGTGATGAGCTGTCCTATCCAGGCCAAGCCGGCCAACAAGCCGGGAAGCGATGTGGCATGGCTGGATTTGTATTATGGCGACTATGCGGGCGCTTATACCAACTGGGGCAAGGCCGAGGATGGCAACGGTCAGATTGCTCAGAACATACTTAGCGGTTACCTGTGGTTTGCGAATTATACGTATTTTGGCAACGAGCCGGTGTTTGATTTCGTTGACACATTGGGAACGCCATCCGAGGGAATGCCCTGGCCGAAAACGGATGCCGAGGCGTCGGCGAACACCGCGTTTATCGCGCACCGGATCAGTAATACACCCGGGGCTCATTTCTGGGATACGGCTCACGGCGGCGCGGGGCTTGCGATGAATGCGGAGATTGATATCTTTGCGTCGGATGTGGACAACCCGGTGGGCTATGGCGACGGGCATGTTGAAGTTACCCTGAAGAGGCAGATAAAGCCTCGGGTGAGGACGAACGTGGGCGTTTATTATTATTGAGCGAGTTGTCAATTACGGTCAAAAAGTCAGTCAGTGAGACATGTTGCGCTTGTCACGCAAACATCGGACCTCTGTAAAACCGCCGCATTTCCAACGCATGTGTCCGGAAAAAACAGGCTCGTACTCGTGGCAGGCAACGGATTATCGGATTGCAGCATGGCTGTAAGAGTCAACTCGCGAAAAGGCCGCCGTTTCCTTACCCTGTTACAGTCTTCTAATAATTGAGATCGGGTCCCATTCTTTGGGAAAGTCAAACCTCTAAGATGCCGATAAGATGTGGAGACCTTAACTGATAAATGGAACATGTCAATTTGATTCAATGTGGAAGAAAAATGGCTGACGAAAAGATTAGTGTTATTGACCTGATTGAAAAGATGGCCGGGCGCGTGCCGCTTTCATTGATACCGATGCGGACCGCAGGCGATATTATGAATGCCGAAGTGAAAACGCTGACGCTGGATCATACGGTTGAGGCTTTTTGCACGTTCATGGATAATTACCGTGTACGACATGCACCGATTGTGGATTATCCCGACGGCGATAAAAGCTCCCCGGAGTTTATCGGGATTGTTTTGGAAAGGGATGTGCTGCGGCTGGGTTTGCCCAGGACCAAAGAAATCAATCCGGAAGAAATCGATCCGGTCGAAATCGATCCAAGGGCGACGCGTCAGTTGCTTATGCAGATCGTCGCCCGAAAGCCCAAATCCGTTTCGCCGACTGCGTCCATACCCGATGTAATCGAAATCATGCTTGAGAACCATATCGATATCGTTCCGGTCCAGGACGAAACGGGGCTTGCAGGGATCATTACGACCACGGATATGCTTCGATGGACAGTTAAGCTGGGTGAGGCTTTCGAGGTGTTGTTTAACGCGTCCGAAAACAATAACCTGTTCGACGATCTGGAACTGACTTATGCCGATGCCGCACGAACTTTCCATTCGTTTGCCGGATTAACCGCAGGCGATGCGATGACAGGCAATGCGGTCAGCATGGGAAGCGCCAATGTGTTAGGCAGGGCAAAGGATATGCTGCAGCAGTACAAGTTCAGGCACATGCCCATCGTCGACGAACAGGGCGTACTTGTCGGCATAATCTCGGATCGTGATATCCTCAGGCAGCTTCCGTTTGCAGGCAAGCGTCCGCCGAGAGACCGCGGCGAATTTAGAAGTCACCTCTTTAAAGTCGATGAATCGTCTATTAGCCTGGAGATACCGTTAGAGCGGATAATGACGCGTGAAGTGTCATGTGTATTGGCCGAGGCGAAACTGTCGGATGCGGCTTTGACTATGCGAAAACAGAAGATCAGTTGCCTGGCCGTCGTCGAAGGGGATCGAAAATTGTGCGGTATCATAACCGTGGTTGATATAATGCGTTCGCTGTTGCCGTTATATGAAGTTAATGAGCTGAGCCTGATCCAGGAAGGTGCAGGCGATTTCAGTTGAACGGAGTAGTCAGTTCTCATCACCGCGTACTCTGACTTCCGCCTGCGAGTTTGTGCACCGTACGCTGAACAGAACGCAAGATCGTTTACAGGAAATTTTACCAGATTGCAATGAGGAACAGCCAACGATTATTATGCGGAAGCCACGGCTCGTTGCATTGATAATCCGCGTTCGGCTCGGCATGCATATCCAGCCATGGTCGATCATGGTCCGGCCATGCCCTGACTATCCCGTTTATTAAAGCCCCCGGAACCGCACCGCGTGGATTTTTCGGCAGAGTATTATAGCGATGATGATACTGAGGTACGAATATACTCCCAACTCCTTCCATCGTGGAAACACCATAGGGGTTTCTACCCAGAATCCAGTGCACCTGATTTTCGGCAATACCCCGGCCCCGACCGAATCCAAGCTTGTCCAGCAGAATCCCCTCATAAGCCGTATCCAGCAGTTCGCGAGTCTCACCCACATGCCAGTTATTTACATCACGATAATGAAGAAAATAAATGCTCTTGCCGTCATCGTCCCGCCGCTGAATAATCTTAAATGGATTGTCACAAATATCAACGAGTTCTTCCATTCGTTTCTTTGCAACGGTTTTTATCGCCCCCACCAGCGGGTCCTGGGGAAAACCAACCGCATATTCCGCCAACTCACGAAATCCCGCTGAAGAGCCTTTGCCGCTTTCAACCTGCGTAGCGGCACGTTTTCTGGCCGCCTCACGATACACCTTTTTCTCTGTCGCGTCATAAAGAGCAAGCATCGTCTGCATATCCCCGCCATACTTTTTATAAAGCCGCTCTGCAAAAGCAACATATTCGGGCACATATTTGCCTAACAATGCAAAGCCCCGCACACATCCCCGCGCATCTCCTGTACCTTCACGCACCGGCCGTTCATCCCCGCTTCTGGCAAGGTTATCCGTTTCTTTACCCGGCCTGCCCCAGTACCCGTACCCCGTACTGATAGAATTAATCATTTCGAGTGTTTCCAGATCAATACATTTGGTCAGAAACTTCGCACCCCAAACAGCTTCGTCAAGAATATCCGCCCTGCCGTTTTTATCTCTGTCAAACTGATCGAAAAATTCCTGACGACGATCATAAGCAAAAACCAATGCCCAGACAGACTCCGGCGTATACCCGTTATATTTATTATAATCCCCGGCATCGTGCCATCCGCCGCTCAAATCTTTATAGCTTCCATCGGGCATCTTTGCATCGTCCAGATGACATGCTTCATGAAAGCCTTCAACAGCCGTCCCGCAACGCTGATAATAGAAAAAGCGATAAGCAAGTTCGCTCGTCTTTTTAACCAACAGATCATCGCCAATCTCGAAAGGCACGGAAGAATGGACAACTCCGTCAATTTTCGTCTTCACAAAATATCGCCCCGGCACCTTAAAATCTGAAAAATCCCCCTCCCAGTGATACAAATCCCATTGACGTAAATACCCTCTCTCTCGCCACTTACCGGTAAATACCACCGTAGAGTCTGCCGAATTTATCATCGAAAACTTACCTGAAGATCCAATCGCCGTCGACGATTGAAGTATGATGCCCTTTGCATCCGATCGCGTCTCATAACCGAGTTGGTCGACCAATATGTCAATATGCCCTTTACGGTTAAAATAAATCTCCGCATCGTCGAGATAAAACACCCCGTCACCGTCGGTTTCAACGGCAATCTGAACCTGTCGAGCGGAATCGGGCCGGTCGACATGCAGCAAATACTTTGCCCATTGGTCCTTTGTTTCAATCGGCCCGGTCACAGCCCGCTCACCGATCTTTATAAACGGTCTGCGATTTCGACGTGTATACCAGATTGTCTTGAGAGATATTTCCTGACTGCTCGCCTTCTTCACCCACACTGAAACATCGCACGACACAATATCCCGATCCAGACGAAAGGCAATAGTCCTGGCGCCTTTGACTCCCCTGGACGTTCGGTCCCGCCTGACCTCTTCGCCGGCGTTATATTGACTGTAGTATATCGTACCCCTCAAAGTTTTGGTGTTTGGCGTCACTCGTAAACAATGCTTACCCGTCCGGGCAATATCGTTTACAATCTTTATCTCACTGCCCCCGTCCTCGGTTACAACTCCGATCGGAAACCACCCGCCAAAAACGCAGATATTCGTTTTGATATTAGTCAGATCGTTTTCAAAAGAACTGTTGGGCGAGACATTCATCTTTCCGGTTTCAGCCTTCACCTGTGAAGGAAGGAAAAGCAAAAAGCAGGCACTGACCACAATAACAAAAATACCCAATACACATCTTCGGCAAAACAATAGATTTACGTCCGGCCCTTCTTCATCATCCAGCCTGAAAGGAAAGTGCGAGTCCCGACAGTATGCAGTCAATTCTTCCATAACACTCATCATACCGAAAAACCTCCTCGTTGTCGACTACAATGAATCTGCCTTTTGCAGTGCTCCCATTCCCACTTGACAAGCGCATGCTATGGCGTTGCATCTTCGCACACCACACGAAACCCGACATCGTGGACGGCTTGCGATGGCTCGTAGTGCATTCGAAACGCCGACCGGGCGCGACGGGGGCGATCCAGCCAGGAACCGCCTCGCACCGTCTTTCGACCTGCTCGGTCGTCTTGACCGTCGCCGGCAATCAGCGGATACGGGCGATACGTTGAACGCGTCCATTCAGCGACGTTGCCGTGCATGTCGAACAGGCCCCACGGGTTCGGCTGGAACGTACCCACAGGTGCGGAGACTCGCCAGCCATCGTCGAAACGCGTATCCGCCGGCCGCCATGGCGGAACGGCTGTCGGGGAGTGCGGATAATCGACCGTGTGATGGGTGGCGTCCGACAGATTGGCTGAACGGCTGAAGTCGTCGTCGAGCGTGCCGTACCAACATGGGTCCGTGCCGCCGCTGCGGCATCCGTATTCCCATTGGGCTTCGGTGGGCAGAGTGAACCGCATGCCCGTCTTATTTGACAGCCAATCACAAAATGCCATTGCCTGGTTCCACGAGACGCGCACCACGGGTTGCTCGGGCCGACGCAGAGAATGGCCCCGTTCATATTCCCCAAACTGATACACCTCGCCCGTTTCCAGGCCGCTATCGTGCTCGGGATCGAAGCAAGCGTATTGTCGATTGGTGATCTCGAATCGACCCATCCAAAAGGCGTTGTCGATGACGACCGGATGAGCGGGACGTTCATTGACGTAGCCCTGCTCGGTCCCCATAACGAATTGGCCGGACAGAATGCGGACCAGTTCCAGAGTCACGCCGTTGGCAATCGCAATGCTCATGGATTCGGACGCCAATGAGGGCTTCGGTCTGAGATGCCCCGCCGGCACAACTCTTGAGTCTTGTAAAGAAAATCCCTGGAGTTGAATGGGACGACTTTTCGGCAAGCGAACTGCTGGGGACTCGCCGCCCATACTGTGTGGTTCTACCCCTGTCACTCCCTGACTGGGCGACAGGCCAGCGCTATCTGAAACGGGTGCAAAAAGTATAGCCGCTGGATAAACGGCTTCGGGATCTTCGTCTATTCCAGCATAGCGGCGGTGCAATTCACGGCGACGGGCGGCTCCCGGAGCGACCAGCTTGGCTTTTGCGGGAATGTGACCGACGACTTCTTTCCATGTTCCGTGAGCCGGGGCGTTCAGATCGATCCAGGTGATGAGTCGATCCCATGCCTCAGAATCCAAACGTACGCCGTAATGGCCGTCGCGAAGAATCTGTATCAGTTTACTCGTGTCAGCGTGGAAATCCCGAGCAGGCAGTAAGTGTGCATCGCTTTCCAGCGTGGGTATGTGGACGAATCGGTGCAACGCCACGTACGATGGGGTGAAGTGCATCTGGAAAGACGATGGAACGTTCTCGGCAGGCCGGGCTGTCAGATCGAACGTTTTCTGCCCGTTATCCAGCGGCCGACCGTGATGACACTGGATGCAATAAGCGTCCAACACGGGCTGGACTTCACGCGCGAACGAGAACCCGCGCGACGGACCGTACCACGGTTTGATCTTCGATGGCGCACGAGACAAGGCCATCGGTATCGACCGAACCGGCGGAGCGGAATTCTGCGGCTCGTGACAACCGACACACGAGACAACTTCGCCGGGCATGGCCGTAAACCAGCTACGCATCAGGGCCAAAGCTTTGCCTTCCGCGTCCAGCGGTTGGACCGCCACGGGCGTATTGGCGGGCACACGAAAATGAGCCGATCCGTCTGACTCGACAGGCACTGTTCCGAGAATTCGTTTCACGTCCCAGGGTCCGTCGAGGCCGACGCGGTCCGGTTCGCCGCCGAAACCGTGAAAGGTGAACTCGTAGCTGATCAACCGGAGTGTCTTGACGGTTCCGCGTGGCACGCCTTGAAGTCCTGGGCCGTAATAGACGTCCATAAGCAATACGGTGGCTTCCTTCTGGTCCGACTGTACCATGTCGGGTATCACCGGTTGCCGTTGAGTTTTTCGCAGCGGAATGGGTTCGAGCATTGCCTGGCCAGACTCCTCGTAGAGTAACACGAAATTGTCGAACACATCCACCAGGTAAACTCCCCACAATGATGTTTTCGTTGGCTTGCAGGAAACGAGGAAGTACTTCTCGCTGAGCGGATAGGGATGCAGAAAGCGAGGCCAACTGCCGCCGATCAGACCGTCCAGGACGACCGGCTCAACTTTCTTCCCGAAGCCCGGTATTCTCTGCACGGCGCCGCTTGCCTCGTGGCGGCCCTTCGCGGGGTCGAAGATGACAAGCTCGCCTTGGCGCGGTGGATCATGATGGCCCCCAATGACGGCAACCACCTTCGTCGGATGATTCGGGACCGGGCGGGCAAAAAACATGGCTGTCGGCCAGAACGAATTACTGCCGTAGTACTCCGTCTGATGGCTGCCATCCGGATGGGCGTGAAACAGCAGCCGCATGAATGCGTGAGCGATGTCGGCGTACTCCCAACGCTGGTACAGAATCCGCCCATCGTTGAGCACCGTGGGACACCAGTTATGGTCCTGATCGTTCGTCAGACGACGAATGCGACCATCGTGTTCTCGTAAGTAAAGGTTGGCCACCTTCGAACTTCCGCCCACACAAGGCACGCCGATGAACGGAGCCGTAGACGTAAAGACGATGCGCCCGTCGGGCAGATAGCAGGCATCGTAGTTGTGCACGTCCGGCTCGTCAATCAGGGGAAGCGGCGTCAATCGCCCGCTGTCCAGGTGTAGCTCGGCAACACCCCATCGTCCGTCGGCGTCCGGCATCGACAGCAGCAACCGGTCCGCATCATAGTGCAGATCGACGTCGCCGATGAACCGATCGCCCTCCGGTCTGAAGAGCGTCTTCAATGCCCCGCCCGGTCGAACGAGTGAAAATGCAACGAGCGTATTGTCATAACCCGTCGGCTCGATATCCGGATTGCCGTTGAAGTTGAGCGGTAACCCCAACCGATCGGCTCGACGCCGGATCATCAACAGTCGGTCGAAGTTCAACAGAGGATTGGCCAGCAGGGCTTCATTCTTCAACTCCTCGAACCGCTTTCCAATGGCCGCATACACGCCTGGTTCAGAAGCCGGCGCAAGACGATCGTGTTGGGCCCGAAGCGTTCGCAGACGCTTCAAGTAGCCGTCGCCATTTCGATAACGATCCGGAAAGCCTGCCGACAGATCGTCGATGGCCATTCGCAGTGCCCGCCACCGTTGTCGTGAGACGCCTGGCTCGTCCGGCGAGGCCACGGGTGGGTACTTTGAGCGAAGCATAAAGGGACGCCACGCCTGCCCGTCGGCCAAATAGTTCAGCAGATTCGATGTCAAGCGGATCAGGTTGCCGCGATGAGGGCTTTCGGAGTCAGCGTAATCGGGCCAATGCCAGCCAAAGACGATCACACGTCCTTGGCCTAACACATATTCAACCAAAGGATTCTCCGGACCGGAGGGCGTCTTGGCCAGAATCATGCCTTCAGCGGGTCCGCCCCAATAGAAATCGGCTACAGCACGACAGCCCCCCCGGCTAAGCCAGACAATGCCCGCATCGCGATCCAGGCCGCTGAAGGCGGGGTGTGTTTTCTCGACCGGCACCATACCGGCCGAGTCACGCCAGTTGCCCAGCTCGTGACGCTGAGGGCGTATCTGAGTTTCGAGCCGAAGCTGCGCGACCATTGCCAACGCACCACCTGAAAGCAACACACCGCCGCCGCTCTCCGCGAACTGGTGAATTTCTGCAAGGCTTCGCCCCTGATACATGAGGTTCCGCTCAATGGCGTCGCCCTGGTGATACCAGACTACGTCGAAATCGCTCAAATTCCGAGCATTGCCCGATGAGTCGGCGAAAGAGCCATTCTTCTGCCGCAAGAGAAGCGTCGCCTGGCCCAGCGTCACCGCGGTCCGCCACGCAGCCTGATTGTGTGGGGCTATCTCGTCCAGCGAAGACTCAACGGCTATAAAGCCGATCCGTGGCGGCCCGGCATTCAGCACTCCGGTGTTCAGAAGCACTATACCGAACGCGGCGACAATCCCAGTCCACCGTCTTCTGTCATAATATGTTCGCGTGACAGGCATCAAACCTCCTGCGAAATACTGAACTCGCAGGGTACATTTATTCATACAGAACTCAAATGATAACATCCAATCAGTTACCTATCTTATCTTTTGGCGTTAAAGCATGCAAGTTCTATCCCTTGGATAGTGATTCCTACAGAAATACCTTCTGATCAGTCAGCCAACCGCCCTTGTCCAGGTTTGCCGGTATCTCAGGATTCTTGGTGGTGTACAAAATGTAGAATATCAGTTAAAATGGTCTGTCGCCGTTGACTTTTTGATTGGATAGATATGGGAGAAGAAAGAGAACAGCCGACGAATGAGTCGAATTCGCAACAGAGGAACCAGTTCAAGGCCACTCTGCTGACCAGCTCAGAGGGTCGCCTTTTATTGACCGGAGTTGCCCTGGCATTTGCATATGCTTTCTGGCTGGGTATCAGGCTGACATTATCTCCGAAGGAATCCCAGGTCTTGATTGGAATGACAGCTACCGGAATCATATTCGGCCGAGCTGCCGGCATGGCCTTCGGATACTCTCTGGGCCTTGGACACAGTACTGTCATCCCAATCTCTATGATAATCGAAACAATCATGGTGCTTGTTATCTATCCGTTGTTTGTGTTCAGTTGGCGGCGTCTATTGGTGATCAACTGGCTCAAGAACATATTCGGGCACATTGACAGGTCGGCCCAGGCTCACAAGGGCAAGGTCAAAAGGTATGGTATCATCGGCTTGCTTGTTTTCGTCTGGTTTCCTTTCTGGATGACCGGGCCGGTAGTCGGCTGTGTCATTGGGTATCTGCTGGGCCTGCGAGTCTGGGTCAACATCAGCGCTGTGCTTGTCGGCACTTATATGGCGATTTTTAGCTGGGCCTTTCTTCTGGGCCAGTTCCATAACCGGGTAGCATCCTACAGTTCATACACTGCCACGGTCCTTATGCTCCTGTTAGTTGTAATTATTATCGTGGGACATCTCCTGCACCGATTCCTTCACCAGGACAAGGACAAGACTTAATGTTCCGGATGTTGATGAAATCCCAATTCTGGAAGGTGGACTGCCGGTGCAGTTATCAACAAGGATTTTTCTCTTGCAGAAGATATGTCAGACTCAGTAGAATCCTTTCATGAAAGATCTGAGAAACAAGGCGATTATCTGGTTTTCAATTGTCGCTCTGCCCACACTTGGCGGCTGCAGCCGGGAACTGCCATCGAAGGGGCTCGCGCCTGTCGAACCTATTGTCACGGCCCACGCCCATAATGACTACGAGCACGATCGTCCTCTTTTTGATGCGCTGGAAAACGGTTTTTGCAGTGTCGAGGCGGACATCCATCTGGTGGACGGTGAACTGCTCGTCGCTCACGACCGACATCAGACCGCTAAAGGAAGAACACTGCAGAGCCTCTATCTCGATCCTTTGCGGCAGCGCGTCAGGACCTGCGGCGGGAGCGTCTATCCCAAAGGCGGGGAGTTCACGTTAATGATCGACATCAAGACAGACGCCGAGGAGACTTACAAAGCCCTGCACGCGGTCCTCGGTCGGTACAGTAGTATTCTTTCGGTTGTGCGTGGAGGCAGCGTCCGTGCCAACGCCGTGAACGTGGTAATCAGCGGGAATCGTCCGCGAGCATTGATGCTCTCGCAAAGCGTCCGCTATGCGGGATATGACGGCCGATTGAAAGACCTCGATTCGGACGATCCAGCTCACTTCATGCCGTGGATCAGTGAACATTTCTCGAAGGTGACTAAATGGCGGGGCGACGGGCCGATGCCCGCTGGCGACAGGAATAATTTGACGAGTATTGTGAGCAAGGCCCATGAAAAGCACAGGAAGGTACGGTTTTGGGCGACTCCTGACTTGCCGGCAGTCTGGGAAGTATTGATCGATGCCGGAGTAGACCTGATCAACGTGGATAACCTGAAAGCGTTTCGAGAGTATTATTCCGAACACAGAAGCGAAAAACGTAAAATTTAATGCACTGCGCTGTAGAAATAATCAAAGGGGGGCAGACCAGAACCACCAGGATTACGTTCAATATCCGCCAAAATCCTGAATGTAAAAAAAGGGCTGTGAATATCTCACAGCCCTTCTGATTTCCAACTCAAACCTTCACTAAAATTTATGCTCTGCGTTTTCTCAGCAGACCCAAACCGCCAAGACCGAGCAAAAGCATAGTGGCTGGTTCGGGAATCGTGACAAGCAGTGTCGGAACCCGATCCAGGTTATCACCCGCTCCATCGAAAGACTCATACTCGCGAACCCCTGCCGAAGGGTTACTCGGATCATCCATGAAAACCAGCCCAATATCTTCGCCACTGGTCCATCCCGCCGTATCGATAATCTCCTGCACGATAGCCGAAATGTCCGAGGTGAACTTGTCCTCGTGGGTGGCAGCCGCGACGGTTGGCGACCACTGCACAGAAGCGGCTGTCAAGCCCTTGGCGCTAAGCAAAGGGCCACCGTTGCCCAACACGCCCCGGATCAGGAGATTGACTGTGCCCTGTTCCTTGCTGATCGAATCCACGTCGAACCTCACCTGTGCATTGTAGATCGTGTCCCCCGGACTGATGGCACCTGTGTCCGTGAAGAACAGCCCTACAATCTGGGGATCATACGCGAAACCGCCAGTCCCGTCCCAGTCCTCATAAGCCATCTCGAGGTCGCTACTGCTAAAATCCAGCGAGCTGTCATCCAAGTGCTCTTCGTAGTCATTGTAACTGGCGGTGATCGGGATCGTAATCTCACCAAAAGCAGACGTGCCTATCACGCACAGTGTCACAAATACTAACAATACCTTCTTCATCACCCTCTCCTTTCACACCCAAAGCACTCAATACCCCCCACAAAGCTACTTTCATCACAGTCCAATAATACCAGCCTCCCTTGCGCGTGTCAAGGAAGAATTTGCAAAAAAACTCGAAAAAACACAAATTTTCAGTATTTTTTCGGACCAATGCCCTGTCAAACCGGGATTTCCCCTTATATCTGCTCAATTACGCAACTGAGCCTCATTTCCAGCATGATAATAGGGTTTTCCAGATGAGTCAAAACCGGCTTGAAGCGGCTGTAAGGAGGTTATACGTCACCACCAGCTCAGCGACCGTTTTTAACTGTGCGCATAAAAAATGCCCTGCCCCTTTTAAGGATGGGGCAAAGGCAGGATATCAGGCTTGCGCCACAATTGTCATGCGGCGCCCAATCTGGTTAATTATTATCTGCGTCGATTGGGCAGCAGTGCGATACTGCCAAGGCCCAGCAGAACCATCGATGCCGGCTCGGGGATCTGGCCGGCGCTTGTACTCTGGCCGAAGACCTTGTTCCTGGCGATCTTGTTCGGCGAAAGGTGCACCAAAGGTATCGTGATATCACCGAGGCCCTTGCCGCCGAAAACATCTCCGTCAACCTTGAACTCGTATGAAACCTCGAAAAGCCAGCCCGCATACTCGGAGTTTTCAGTGTAGTTTTCATCGGTAGCAGGCGAATCCTCGGTCAGCACATGGCCCAGCGTGTTAAGGTTGTAGCCCAGGCTCGTGCCCACTTCGACAATATCCCCGACCGAGCCAACGTTGACGTTGACGTTGCCCTTGTCCTTACCCTTGCCCTTACCCTTCTTACCCTTACCCTTACCCTTACCCTTATGGTCTACGTCAACAGCCGCAACGTAGCCGCTGGTCTCGCTGTCGCTGGAACTTAGATAGTCCAGCACAAAGTCCAGCACCACGTCGCCGTCGCCGTCGTAGATGCGGAACTGCGCATCGTCGGAGTCTGTGAGGTCTCCGAAACTGTGGCCCTTGCCACTCGGTGCAACGTCCCTGCCCCAGCCGACCGAATTCTCGCCGTATGTATTGTCGACCAGTGTCAGCGGCAGTGTCAGGTTCACGTAGAGATTGTTATCGAGGTCCTGATAGAGCCACAACCGGCCGTCATCGGCGGCTACGGTGCTTGCCTTGCCCGATTCTACGGCCAGATTCAGCGAGAAGCCATAGGTATATCCCTCGGACGGGTCGAACTTGCCGTCAACCAGCGGAATCGCATTGGCGACCGCAGCCAAACCGCAAAGAACCACCGTGACAAGGCTGATAACTGTCGGTCTTACATTAGTCATTTCGTAAGTCCCCCAATGTGTTTGTGTTGACGATTACCGATTACTTCCCCCCATGCGCCACATGCGCACGAGCCTTCATCTCTTCAAACAAAGTACTCCCATCACACTGTTGAATCTGTGCTGCGGATACAGCAGACAAACTGATGTTGAGTAAGCTCAGCCCCCTCTAATCCGACCACCCCAGTTATGATCTACAAGCATTAGTATATCGTATTAGCAGGCAAAAGTCAAGGATTTCGGGCAGGATTCGCCGAACATAGTCCGATAATCTGCAACTATTGACCCTGTAAGGCAGGAAGGCGGCGGTTATCAGACCGGTATGCGACCAGGAGAGAAGATTTTTTAGACGGAAAAGCCCAACTCCTCAGCTCCGGCTTATGCCCTACTGACACAATAGGGAGAGTCGGCATCGACAACCCCAGGGCCCCTGTCGACCACACTTGCCGACGTCGGCACTGATGCTGATTTGGCATTGGTTGCGAGCATATTTTTCGGATTCCAATATGTTTTTACAAACGTTTTACAAAACAAGACCGGCCAGATACGTTATATTAGTAGCGTCGCGTTTTAATCGTGGAATGTGTGGCATTTATTCAGGAGACGGCAAAATGATCGGACAAACGAAAAGACAATGGCATTTTCTTCTTTTTACACTCCTGGCCGCTGCGGCTGCAGTTTGGGCTCAACCGGCCCATATCTCGGTCAGGCCTCTGGCTTCCAATGTCATCGTCCCGCAGAGCAGGGCTGTTTCCTTTGCGCCCGACCGGCAGCAGGCGATCCAGATCACCGGCATCGACGTCCAGATCGACATCCTCGAAAGCACCGCCGTCACCACCATTGAGATTCACCTGCAAAACAACACCTCTCGACGGCAGGAAGCCGAACTCATCCTCCCCGTGCCCGACGGCGCGGTCGTCCGCGGTTTTGCCTACGACGGACCCGGCGGTATGATCACCGCAAAGGTCCTGCCC
>SDBS01002750.1_pt1 | contig 17449 bp, 12 predicted proteins | sample 2277091 | NCBI WGS metagenome assembly SDBS01 (sample SAMN10404972, study PRJNA504765) | marine sediment metagenome | isolation source: marine sediment core GS10_PC15, 163 cmbsf | place: Arctic Ocean: Southern Knipovich Ridge | collected 2010 | reverse complement strand
TTATGAATACACATAAATATAACCTTTTTAAACCAGCTTTCCTCAACAAGATATCAACCGAAAGCCTTGATGTGTCAGCGTTACAGGATTTTATTACCATATTTTCGGGAGATGGTCAATTAATAATATTCACTGGTTATTTTATATAATTATATGATTGTAATAATATCAAAAATGAATTCTTCCTAAATTGATAATAACAAAAAGCTAATAATTCCATCCTTAGTGGCCAATGTATTCCTGCAACTATGGTTGTAGTCCATAATTTTTCAACTATGGATTAACGATTATGCTCACCGGCGGTCATGTAGAGCAGTGGAATTGACATCTGGTAAAGTGTCTTCGTTAGGTAAAATCTGCATTCACCACGTAATAGGGCGAAATAAACATGCCCCTTCGCCCCAATAGTTGAAGCATAGCATTAAATAGCACTTTGATGGTCTTCTGTAGTAACGATCCATATAAACTGTCCCGACCAGTAATTATCTCTACCGAGAGGCCTTCATTCTTGAGAATTTGTTCAAGCCATTTAAAATCAATTAAGTGATCGCTCCAATTCCCAGTATATGGATCACAAGTGTTTGTAGGATGATCTATTTGATAGGAAATACTTCCCAGTAGACGAAATTCATCAACGCATTTCTCTATGTCTCGCTGAATAAGTCCTCTGGTATTTCGAGCAAGTTGGTCAACCAGATCAAAACTCAATTCTGGAGCGTATGCAGAGATCATGTTCTTCCTTATGTCCAAAAATGCTTGTGAAGAATCACGCTCTTTATGTCCCCATTTTTTCTCCTTGTTCTTATACTCATCTTCGATCTGCATTTTCTTCAATAAACGTACTGTTCGATGATTTGCTATATTTGAACCTGAAGCATATACAATTCGAATTTTACTGTCGGATAGGCAACCTAACTTTTTAAAATGGGATTCAACATCATAAATATGTTCTAGCAGATTGTATGAAGTGATAGCGTTAATTGAAATCGAATTCCTAAGGAGGTATGATACAAGTTCATCCACATCCCCGCAGATAATGTGATCCAATGTGAGTCCTAAGGTATTAGACAGACGTCCGGCATCTGTGCAGCTAACATCATAGATATCATTGTAGATAACTGTTCCTATTCCCATCTCAGCGGCCAAGTATGAAATGAGACCAGAGCCTCCTCCATAGTCAACCAAAACGAAGTTTTGGAGTGAAATCTGGCTGTTTTTTAAACAAAGGTAGATAAGCCTACCATACAATTGCAATACACCCTTAAGGTTGGTGAATTCACTACCCAGGTATCGCTGGTTATACTCTGAGATGTTTAACGAATTAATATCTAGATTAACAAGTTTATCGTAAAGGCGAATCTGAGCGTACGTTATCTGGTCTTTTAGCTGATCTCTCCTAAATACCAGATTATGATTTCGATTTTCTTTCATAAGTCTTCCATTCCGTAAAACCTAACAAATTAATAGGCTGAAAGATTGAAGTATATCAATAGTTTGTCTTAAGTTAATAAATAAATAGGTTAAATGAAGTATAACTGTGCAAATAACAACTGTATACCGGAGTTTTAATACTCCCCTTGTTTAGACAACATTCTTTCAAAGATACGTTTGATTTACGCTGCTCGGGCATATATCCTTTCAGGCTTATCATATCCTAAAGATTGATGCCGTCTCCGAGTATTGTAAAACTCCAAATACCACTTTATTTTTCCGTATAATTCTATCCCATCTTCAGAAGGTTCAAGATAGATTTTCTCGTACTTGATATTCCACCAAAACTGTTCAATAAAAATGTTATTGATAGCTCTGCCTTTCCCATCCATACTGAACTTAATTCCCTGGCCAGTTTAAATTCGGTAATACCGAACCTGTCATTTGACTTCCTTGATCAGTGTAAATGATTTCCGTCCTTCCATAAGCCCAAATGTCTGCTTTCAGAAATTCTTTACACAATTCAGACGTTATGGTATTTGATGACCAACCCAAAATAAAACGGCTGAAGAGATCAATAATTGCCACCAGATACATGTATACACTGCCAGGGGATATAAGTAATATCCAGGGTCAGTACCTGGTTGGGCTGTGTTATTTCTAAATTCTGCAGCAAATATGGGAATATGGAGTGCCCTTTGCCTTTATTGGGCTTAAGGTTGTAAGGACGGGGACCAATAGCATGCAAATCCATCAGACGGTATAAACGGCGGATCCGTTTGGGATTTACCTTGTGTCCCAATGAACGCAGATATTCGGTCATTCTTGGAACCCTATAGAAGGGAGTTTCCAGATATTGCTTGTTGATAAGTTTCATCATTAACTGATTCTGTGAACTGTCTTCCTGGGGAACCTAGGGAACATATTAGAAACTACTGCTGCAGACTTCAAAAGCTCGTATTGACATTTTATGCTCAGATTATTATCCTTATTCACTTTCCTAAGTATTTCCTCTTTTGCTATTTACCCAATACTTTTTTAAGAAATCAAGTTCCATTTGAAGCTGACCAACTTTCTTAAAAAGCTCAGTTTTCTCTTTTTCATCGTCGTTCCTGGATACGCCCTTCTCAAAAATGTCGCTTGTTTTTTGATAAATATGGATTTTTCCAGGTTGATATATTATTGGGATGAATGTTATATCTCTCTCCAATTTCCTAAATAGTTTCTTTTTCCTGTAAGGCTTCAAAAACTACTTTCATCTTGAAGCCCGCTGTATGTTTTGTCCGTTTTTCATATAACAACAAGTTTATTAATTTTTCTAATGATACTTGATGTCGAGATTTTTGGGCTTATTTAAAGTAACCATACGAAACGCTCCATTTTCCCTAAGTTGAGTCAATCATTACTGATTTCATCTATTAGACTTAGTTCATAAATTTCACATTTATGGGAAATTAAGATATATGCAAATGCCTGAAATAGTAAAAATTGATTGGATATTTCTAATGAAGTATTTGAACAAATAAAACCATAGATAAGCATACTGAATATTAGAGGATAAAAATATGACAATTTGATATTTTTAAGTATTCTGTATGCAGAAATAAAGGTGGCTGTAAAGAGAAATGTACCAATTATTCCATACTCAAAAAGGAGTTCTAATACAATATTATGTGGGTACTCACGAAAATCAAATCCTGTTGAATAAAAACCAAAAGATCCAGTTCCATGTCCAAAAAATGGTTTTTCAAAAAATGATTTATAAGCAAGTTCAAATAACTCTATTCTTCCTCCCCCTTCATCCTTGTTACTAAAAACTCCTAGTAATCTATCAGATAGGGTAATATCAACAAGTTGAAAATGTACTACTAACCAAATTACAAAAATAAATACGCTTAGGAATATTAATATACTTTTAATTGATTTGTACTTATCTTGGATAATAATAAATACAAAACTTGTTATTAAAATAGCGAGGATAACAGTTCTAGTACCTGAAAGAAAAATACAAAGTAAACCGAAAAAAAAGAGAAAAATCGAAAAAAGGAATTTTCTTTCATAAAATATAAAAAAGGAATAAAGCATAATTAAACCACCGATTCTTCCTCCAACTATTGCTTCTCCTGCACCTAATCTTGTATTTGAATTTAAGTCTATTCCAATAACAAAATAAGATATTAATATTTGAACTACTGAAAAATAGATTAGTTTACGTAACTCATTATTATCATTAATTGATAAAAATGCAAGGAATATAATGCTAAAATTCCACAATAATAGTTCATTTTTATAAGCTGCGTAATTTGGTGCCAAACTGGAACTGTTTAAATATGAATATAATATAAAGAAAGAAAATAAAATTATGAAGCTAAGAATCTTAGTATTTTGTTTGTTAAATATTGAGGATATATTTTTATAGTTAAGGACTACTGAAATACTTATTAATATTAATTGATAAGTATGTATAGAGGAGCCTTCTGGTAAGAATAATAGTAAAATTCCACCTCTTTGGTCAAATGCAATTGAAGTAAGGAATAATCGTATCAAGCCTTTGAACATAATTTGTTCAAGGATTAGTGAAAAAATCTAAACAATTGAGCAAAGTAAAAAGCCCTAACATAAATAATAAAACTGGCTTGAGATAAAAAAAATTCAGACGTAAATAATATTGAATAAATTATCGATAGTTATTTCAACCGGATCGCCTAATTCTCAATGCGAATAATACTTCTTTATTTTATCTACAACATAGTGAATCATATCTTCTTGCATTTCCGGATAAACGGGGAGACTGAGCATTTTATCCCTATATTCTGAAACCACGGGAAAATCATCATCTCTATGATTTAAATACTTATAGGCCTCCATAAAAGGAAGGGGAATAGGATAGTGTATGGCCACAGAAATTCCATTTTTTAATAGATACTCTCGAAGACCATCCCTGTTCTTACAACGGATAGCATAAACATGGAATACGTGGACGGATTCAGGTCGTATTATTGGTGTAATCAATTCGTCAACTTTTGCCAGTAATTCAGTATATTTCATGGCAATTTCTAATCTTTTTGAATTCCATGAATGAATATAGGGTAATTTTACGCTTAGTATACCAGCCTGTAAGCCATCCAATCGACTGTTGATACCCTCAAAAACATGAAAATGCTTTTGTAACGCCCCATGGTTGGCAAACATCCTGATTTTTTTTGCCAATTTTGGATTATCTGTCAAAATTGCACCTGCATCTCCATAGGCTCCGAGATTTTTCCCCGGGAAGAAACTGAATGTTGAAACCTGTCCAAAAGTACCCACCTTTTTACCAGTAATTTCAGCGAAATGGGCCTGAGCACAATCCTCAAGAACTACTAAGTCGTGTTTTTTACTAATATTCATAATTCGTTGCATATCTGCGGGTTGCCCGTAAAGATGAACGGGAATGATCCCCCTGGTATTCTCCGTGATTTTCTCCTCTATCAATTCAGGATTGATGGTATAATAATCTGGTTCGATATCTACGAATACTGGTGTGGCACCAGTCTGGGTAATTGCTTCAGAAGTTGAAATCCAGGATGAGGTAGTGGTAATTACCTCATCTCCGAAACCTATCCCCATCATCTTTAGCGCTATATAAATTGCATCGGTTCCATTCGCAACCCCAATACAATGATCCACGCCATATTTCTCCTTATAACTATGTTCAAAATTCTCCACATATTTTCCTTTTATAAAAGCAGTATCATTAATTACATTGCTGATTATATTATCAATTTCTTCCTTAATTGATTGATACTGGGACAGCAGATCCACAAATTGAATTCTCATATTTGATTATTATATATTTCTTAGTAATCTTGCAGGATTTCCAGCATAAATCCCAGGTTCTGAAATATCTTTTATTACTACAGATCCTGCTCCAATGATAACATGACTACATATTGTCACAGGTAAAATGGTAGCATTTGTACCTATGGATACATAGTTGCCAAGGGTGGTAGATTTCCATTTTGATTTATCACCACTAGCAGGTCCTCCTGACGAAAACAGGTCGTTAATGAACATGACACCGTGAGATATAAAACAATTATTTCCGATGGTCACCAGTTCACAGATAAATGAGTGCGACTGAATTTTTGTATTGTTGCCAATGACAACATTCTTCTGTATTTCTACAAATGGACCAATGAAGCAATTATCGCCCAGTTCACAGCCGTATAGATTTACAGGCTCAACAACTACAATGTTTTTACCAAACGTAACTCCAGTAATTGATATCTTTTTCCGGTTAATACTCATTGTAGTGGGTATTCGGCTTTTTTATAGATCTTATCTATGATTTCAACGGTTTTAAGTCCTTCAAAACCATTGGTTGATATTACCCCACTGTTTGTGAGTACTTCAATCAGATTCTCATATACTTTGTCATGATTGGACATGGAACCTACATAATCACCATAAAGATTTGCAGGATTTCCAGGAGCTAGGTTTCCGATTTTATAACCATCAATATCTTGATATTCAAGCTCATTTAAGTATTTACCTCCAATCTTAACAGTTCCTTTTTCACCAAAAATTGTTAGCGATCCTTCGAGGTTTCGAGAATAGCTATTCACTGTATAGTTAATGGTACCTATCATCCCATTGTAAAAAGAGACGCATATTGCACCAGTGTCTTCAATCTCGATGATGTCCTGATGGTGATAGTTAGAAATAAAGGCATGTACCTCATTTATGTCCCCGAAAAGCCAGAAAAGGAGGTCAATAAAATGACTGAATTGAGTATATAAAGTACCCCCATCCATATTAGAACTTCCTTTCCAGTCAGAATTTAAATAGTAATTGTCATTTCTGTTCCAGAAACAACTTAATTGTACACTGTAAATCTTTCCTAAGCGACCTTCATCAATACACTGTTTCACTGCTACCACAGGTGGATTGAACCTATTCTGCTTTACAATGAAAAGTCTTCTGTTATTTCGTTCTGCCTCATTTATCATTCTACCGCAATCGTGCACATTGATGGCCATTGGTTTTTCACACAAGACATGAAATCCTGTTTTTAGCGCTTTAATTGTATGTTCTGCATGAAGGCTGTTGGGTGTACAAATAGTAACAACATCCACCTCGGATTCCTTAATCAGCAAATCATCAATTGAATTGTAAACATTTGCATTGAATTTGTCTCCAAAATCTTTGGCTTTTTCATTATTAGTGTCGCATACGGCAGAAATAATACCTTGATTATTAATATGTTCTGCGTGACGTTCAGCAATGCGACCACAACCAATTATTGCAAATTTTAGTATTTTCATTGTTGTATAGTTTAAACTAAATATACCTTCATAGATTTTCACGATAAACTGCCCGTATTTTTGGCTACAAATAAGTTGCTCCTTCAAAAATAGCATTCTTATCAATTAGCCAGGGGTACTTCTGGTGAGAATATTTTTGCATTACCTCCAGTAGCAGAGGGAGATTTATTTTCTTTTTCAGCTGTACTGTGATCGTATCTTCTTTGATAAAAATATCATCGCCATTGACGCCAAATTTGTCACTGAGACAAATTTTATATATGGAATATTTATGTAGATACCCAGACAATCAGAAGACGCTATAAGTGGTCTTATTACAGACTATAAGAAGGCAAATAGAATCAGAATAATGAATGTGGAGTATGGTTAATTAGAACTACTCCCCACCTTCTAGACAACTTACTTTCAAAGATACGTTTGATTTCCTTTCCCGGCCATGGCCGGGAAAGGAAAATTATGCAGCCCTCGCATACAGCTGTTCCGGTTTGTTATACCCCAGGGACTGATGTGGCCTGCGGTTGTTGTAAAATTCCATATACCAATTGATTTTCCCATATAGCTCTATCCCATCTTCCGATGGCTCCAGATAGATCTTTTCGTACTTGATATTCCGCCAGAATCGCTCGATGAAAACGTTATCAATCCACCTTCCTTTACCATCCATGCTCAGCTCCGTTTTTATCTCATCGAACAGCGTAGTAAAGATCGGACTGGTAAATTGACTCCCTTGATCTGTGTTGATAATCTCTGGCTCCCCATGGACGGCTATAGCTGACTTTACACACGCTTTGCACCATTCTGCTGTCATGGTATTTGAAAGCGACCAGCCGACAATGTAACGGCTGTAAAGGTCTATGATGGCCACCAGGTACATGTATCCTCCTGCAACAGGAACGTAGCAGATATCCATTGACCACGCCTGATTTGGACGTGTTATCTCCAAATTCCGAAGCAAATATGGAAATATGGTATGACCACTACCCTTATGGGGTTTACTGGTGTTAGGATGAGGGCCAATGGCATGCAGATCCATCAGCCGGTACAAACGGCGGATCCGCTTGGGATTGATCTTGTGACCCAATGAACGAAGGTATTCTGTCATTCTTGGTACTCCATAAAATGGTGTTTCCAGATATTGCTTGTCAATTAGTTTCATTAGCTCATGGTTTAGTGAACTGTCTTCCTTGGGAATATAGTAGAAACTGCTGCGGCAGACTTCCAAAAGCTCGCACTGTCTATTGATACTCAGTTGATTATCCTTATCCACTTTCTTAAGTCTTTCCTCTTTTGCTATTTCCCCAATACTTTTTTTAAGAAATCGTTCTCCATCTGCAACTGGCCTACCTTCTTGAATAGCTCAGCTTTTTCTTTTTCGGTTTCATCTTTCACTGAGCCTTTCTCAAAAACGCTACTGGCTCCTGATAAAAATTTGGTCTTCCAGGTTGAAATCTGGTTCGGATGTATGTTATACTTCTTTCCAATTTCCTGGATCGTTTCCCTTTCCTGAAGGGTTTCAAGAACTACTTTCGTCTTGAAGCCCGATGTGTGATTTGTTCTTTTTTTCATAACAACAAGTTTAGTAAATATTCAAATTATACTTGTTGTCTAAATTCTGGAGCTAATTTCTTTCTACCCTAAAGTGTCATTTTTTCGATGAATTAGCATATTTGAGAACCGTATGAAAATGTGGTATGAAGAGGTGCACTGGCGGTCATTTGACCGTCAGCCGCCTACTCGATTGGCAACAGTTTATTTTTTACAATAATAAATTAATTCTGTCTCCATTAATCCATACCTAAATAGATTTTCATTAGAAAAGGATTTAACAAAATCATCTTCATTTACAACAAATCCTGCTTTCTTCAATCGGTCTTTATAGTCCCTGCCATACCACCTTACATGGTCATTCTGCCCAAATGCTTTTTCTCTTCCCTCTGGCGTAGTGATGGAAAAATCTTCATATGTTATTTCTCTACTAAAATCAATCGGCACTTGTAAAATTGCCCATGCTCCTTTTTTCATCACTCTAAATAATTCCGACATAGCAAATGCATCATCAGGAATGTGTTCAAGTACATGGTTGCAAAGGATAACATCGAAATAGTTATCTTCGAAAGGAATGTCTATAATATCAACCTTTTTTACTTTAACTTTTCTGTCATACTCATAAGATTCAGGGTATAAATCGCAAGGATTATATTCTATGTTCTGATTTTTAGAAAAAATATCATAAAACACTTTTTCAGGAGCAAAATGTAATAATCGTATTTTTTTATCTATACTAAATAAATCTGTCTTTTCATTTAAATATTTCCATAACAATCTATGCCTTTCTAATGAGTCACAACTATGACATCTTGCATTTTTTCTGGGTACTAATCCAAATGGAGCAAACTCATTAAATTTTGAATTACAAATTGGGCATAAAACTTTATCTCCGAAATAATGTCTTGATCTTTTTTTCACGCGATAATCTCGATACCAATTTAATAAAAATTGTGGAGTCATTTTCTTGATTAATTTTCTCATTGTTATGTTTTTTTAATTGTTGCCAACATTTGTGAATATGCACCTGGTGTGTTTATTTCTCTTATATCCAGTTGAAAGGGTGTATATACTCTACCCAATTCATATGGCTATATACACCTAATTAACTCAAGTTGCTATTTATAGAATTGTTCTTATTAATGAATAACTGAAAATAAATAATATGACTTTCATGATAAATTCATACTCTGTAACAGCATGAATTTTCTTAGGGAAGAGACTGGATGACGTGAAAATCTATGATCTACTTAAAACATAAACCGTCGAATGCTCAAGGTGGAAACATATCTTACTGATCATGCCTTCAAAAAAAAGTTGAGCACAACAATAATCATTACCAAAATGAGATAGAGCAAATGACAAAAGAAATGATATTGGTTTTACCGGATTTTGAATAATAAAGTTAATTATTGTTTATATTATTATTTCGAAAATAACTTTTTAGGTATTCTGAAATATTCGTTGGATTTGGAATCATTGCAACTACATATTCTTTAAAGGTTGCTCCACACAATTTATTAATTAAGAAATACCACATTCCAGGAATAACTAAAAATGCAGTTATGATTGTAAGTAAAATAGTCACTCCTTCTATACCAAATAGACTACCTACATAAACTGCTATTGGGATAAAGGGAAAAGCAACCATATTCCAGTAGAATCCAAGGTTAGTTTTTCCGGTAGCAACTATTAACGATCCGTTTGGATTATAAATTGCTCTAAGAATCATGTATATCGATAGAATTCTTACAAGAACAACGATACTTTCATAATTTGTACCATATAAAATATTTACAATAGGCGTCGCAAATATCATAATGACAATATAGATAGGAATATTTATGGATGCTATTATATTAACAAGTGATAAATATTTAATTTTTAATTGTTTAGTATTTTTCTGATATTTCGCTAATACAGGGTCTGCAACTGTTGTTAGCATTGGATTGATGATAGCATATGGCCTATTTACGAGCTGTTTTGCTAAACTGTACCCACCAAGTGTCTCAACCCCAAAAACCTTCCCAATTAGTATTAGATCTATATTATTAGTGAAGTAGTTAATTACCTCCCCCCCAAGATCAAAAATTCCAATTCTTAGGAAAGGTATTGCTTCTACAAAATTGAAATGAAGCTTAACGATTCCTTCTTTTATTGCAAAAAATAAGAATGCGAAGTTGGAAATGAAAGCCAGTGTTAAAGCAGAGTAAACTAAAGAATAAACACCATAGTTAGATATTGCCATAACAATGGCAATTATCACTGATAGGAAAGAAGCTATTATCTCAATAATTGAAATAAGCTTAAACTGCAATTTTTTCTTTTCTATTGTTTTAAATTGGCTACCTATAGCTGTAATAATAATAATTGTACCCATAATAGGTAATAATCTCATTAATTCTGGTTCATTATAAAAATTTGAAAGTATTGGAGCTATTCCTAAAAGTATTAAATATAGAATTACGCTTACTGCAAAATTAAACCAATATAGAGTTGCATATTGTCTTGGAGACATCTCTTGTTTATGCAATATTGCTGTGGTAATCCCCATATTCATAAATAATGTAAATAGTTCTAAAATAAATAAGACTACTGCCACTAATCCGAAATCGGACTTATCCAAAAACCGTGTAAGGACACTTATTTTTATTAATCCAAAAAGTACGATAAATACTCTATTAATAAAGGTCCACTTGACTCCTTTGATTGCCTTATTTCTAATACTCAAGATTTATCAATTATTAAAGTAACAAATTCAAAAAAATGAAATGAGAAATACCTCATAATCTGTTTATTGCTACCTATTTTCCTCTAGTAGTAAATTGTTACCTAAAATGTTAATTCTACCTCAGCTTATTCATTAAATATTCTTTTATAAAGGAGTGAAGAGTATCCGTTCCATCTTGCAAATAAATAACTGTTATGGAATAATAAAGTAATTGTAGTATTATATTTTCTCCCGATAGAAATATAATATTTTAGAACCTTTAGCGCTTGTTTAAAAGAATATGCTTGGTAATCAAAAAGAGTAGTGTCCATTATAATCAATGGCCTTTCTTGTAGCTTAAGTTGCCTTCTATTTTGAAAATCAAAAACAAAGAAGATATCTCCAGTTCCACATCTAAATCCCTCAATATCGGCATAACCTAATGTGCTGTCTATTTTCATATTGTTTTTATCCCAAATAATCAAAGTTTTCATCATGTCTATACGGAGATAATGCTGGCGTCCTTCAACAATATCTACTTTGATTGCTTCATCTAAAAGTCTCTTTTCATATCCCCATCTTTCATCATCATCATATGTATAATACCCAGGATGAAATCCTATTATGTGCCCTCTTTTTTTGATATTTTCAATTATGAATTTAAACAGTTTACTTTTTATATCATAGGAGTGTTCTAGAGGTAACTGTTTTATATCAGAGGACATAAAATAAAAGTGAGATTTTAGCCCTATTCTTTCACTTGATTTCATCAGAAAATCAAATGTGTCGTATGGATTCGATAAAAACATTAATTTAAAATGTATCCATAGAAGTTTAACACTTCTTCTTTTTATCACATGTCCCACTAAAGTCCTAAATGATTTACGAAATGCCAATTCGTCGATATCATGTGTCAAAACAATTTTAAATTTTCTCTCTCTCTTTTTGTTTTTAAAACCTAATTTCAACATCATATTCCACAACATTTCTACATATTCATTCACAACAGGTCGATGGAGAAAATTAAATTTATAAGCTATACTTTCACTTCCCGAAAACCGATTATGCATATCTCTGGTTTTATTTTTATATTCTTCCCACCGGGTAAGCATAAAAAAAGATGAAGCAAAAACATCTATTCCGCAAATTATTTTCTTGTCAGAGACTATCAATTCATCTGAACCAAAAATAATTGGTATATTATTTTCTGGGATAAACTCATTTTTTGTATAAATCACTTTTCCAGGAATATTATCTGCAGATAGATATGAAAGTGCATCAGGATAAGCACCGAAAAAACAATCATGAATCACCAGTTCACATCCAACAAAACATAGAGAATAATGTGGATTTGAATTATCAGCTAAAACATCATATTGCAATCCAAGATGGTCAGATAATAACATTTTAATAACATATTCCCTTTCAGGAATATTATTGTTGGGAATTTTTATTTTCAGCATTCGTCAAAATCTACTTTAATATCTAAAAAAATATTGGCTGCTGCTTAATTTCAAATTTAGGTTGCTCTTTGACAGTCTAATGAGATCTAAATCACGATTGAAATAATTTATAACCTGTCCTCCAAGATTATAATTTCCAATTATTATAATTCTTCGATTTTCTCTCAGCTCGGAATTTTGCAGTATATCATATAATATCCTTATCAAAACCTAAATCAAAGATGGTCAAGTAGGCAATAATGGAGAAAACAACGAGTTAGTCCGTATCCACTTTGCATCATCATTCGGAGCGTGTATGGTGTATATAGCAATCCAACAATATTACTTGAGCCCAACACCACGTAGGATAATATTGCTCCAGCTTTTGTTTATTGACTGCCATTTAATTTGTTATATTGTTGAATTTATACGGTGTTAATTAGCCTTTCGGTGAATCACTATTGCTAATCGTTGGGCTGTTGTGATGGATTACAGCGTATAGTCCAGAAAGAAGTGAAAGGCGAAGAGTTAGAATCGAAAAATTTTAGGTTTAGTGTGTTTCGGGTTAGGCGTTTCAAGATTCAATATTTCATTTTGCTCGGTAATTTATCTATGGAAGATAGAATTTTTGAAACCAGTAACAAGGGACTTTTCTACACTGTATCAGTATCATAACTATACTTGTAATTATACCCGTACCGTGCATAATAGCGGTAACCAATTTTTCCATAAGGTATATCATTAACTAGAAGGCTGATACCGGAGATCCCATTGGCCTTCATACCGGAGATTGTATCTGCAAGGTGTGGTAATATTGTTTTGCCGAGACGTACAAGAATAATAGTAGCATCAGCTAGCGAAGCCAGGGTAATGCTGTCGGAAACGCTTCCTACAGGTGCACTGTCAAGTATGATATAATCAAAACTTTCCCTGAGTGAATTTATTAGTGTATTGGTTTTTTCCGATGCGATAAGCTCTGCCGGATTCGGAGGTATGGGGCCTGCAGGCAGGATATAGAGATTTTCAAATGAGGTCTTCTTAATTACCGGAGTAGTATCGCCGTTAAGCCATGTCGATATTCCATTCTCATTCCTAATGCCGAAAGCAATGTTCATACCAGGTCTTCGAAGATCAAAACCGACAAGTATGGTTTTTTTACCCATCAGGCTATAGGCTGATGCCAGGTTAATGGCAGTAAATGTCTTTCCCTCCCCGGGCATTGAGGAGGTGATAAGAATAACAGGCGATTTTATCTCCTTTGTGAAGAACTGTATCCTCACCCTCAGCGATCGGAACGATTCTGCCACCCGTGAAGAGGGTTCATCTAGTACAACAATTTCTTTTCGGGGTTCGCTATGAGGTAAATGTCCGACAATAGGAAGCTCTGTTATCCTTTCTAACACATCCTCATTCTTTATCACATTATCCAGTGCTTGAATAGAGATTATAGCAAGAAGCGGAATCCCAAGCCCTGCTACGAGTGCAATCAAATAAGCTAATATGGGTATCGGCATTAGCGGTTTTTCGTCAGATACCGGGTTGTCAATAATCTCATTATCAGGAATATTGGAGGCCTTCTGAATCTGGGCCTCAGCCCTCTGCTCCAAGAGGAAAGAGTATAATACATCATTCAGCTTGAATTCCCTTTCTATACCCAGGAGCTCCCTCTCGGTCCTAGGAAGTATTGAAGCACTTGCATTGATGGAACGTATTTGTTCGGTGTTCTCATTCATTGACAGTTTATTGGCATACCTGACACCCTTAAGCGTTTCATTAAGGGCATCACGCGTGTTCCGCAGTTGATGTGCTAACTGGCTCTGCATAGGGTTTTTTTCACCAAGGCTTTTACTGAAATATTGACTCTGTAGATTGGCCAATTCAAGAACCAAGTTTGTAAGTCCTGGATCCGTTATTCCCATTGTTGCAGGTGATACAGGCAACTCCCCTGCCATATCCTTCGAAAGATATTCGGCAAGATATTCATAGTAGTTCGATTCTATAACAAGCCTTGCCCTCTCATTCTCAAGATTCATGGCCTGATTAATTATCTGCTGTCCCTGTGCCGATATATCCATTACCTTGTTCTTCGAACGAAACCTCTGAAGCTTGTCCTCTGTAATTGAGAGGGAATTGCTTACACCGGTGAGCTGATCATCTATGAACTTTAAAGTCCGTTCAGCCTCCTTGTTCTTTCGTTCAAGATTGTTGTTAATGAAAACATCTAGCAGTGTGTATAGAAAAACCATATCCATCGTGCTGTTTGTCCCTTTAAGGCTGAGACTGATAATAGAACCTTCCTTAGAGACTGATTCCACTTTCAGCCTTTTGTGGTAACTTTTAACAAGCTTATTGCGGCTGTGAAAAATAAAGTAAAATTTCTTGCCACTGTTTTCTCCAGTAAAACCTCTTGAGGTCTGTTCAATACGTATCTTCCCGCCTTCAATATCTAAAATGTCCCCGAAAGTCGCTTTTGTATTTAACTTGAATTTACCTTTAGAATTTGCAGAAAGGCTGAACGTGTTGTTATCTTCAAGTTTAAATTTAAATTCCACATCCTCCGGGAATCTGTCAAGACTTTCGGCATAAATTACTATAGGGCTTTCAGGGTATAAAGCAACTTTATTCACTAATCCGCGGTGATAATATTCAATATTAAAAGGGAGCTCATTGAGGGTTTGATCAATAATTGACCTGGAAGATAAGATATGAAGCTGGTTGTTAAGGTTCTGTATTCCGGGTCTCAGTCCGAAACCCCTAAGAAGTTGATCTGGTCCCGTAAGTGACTGGTTATTACGGTCGTCCTCAATAAGGACTGAAGCCGTTACTTGCCATGTGGGTATGGTATACCTGTTGTAAAGCCATGCGATAGTAAGCATTAGGGTAAGGGCAAGTACAAACCAATACCAGTTGGAGAGCATCAGAAAAAAAAGTTTTATATAGTCAATAACATCCTGCTTACCCTTGTCAGGTCGGCTACGACGTTTGCTGGATAGGGATTCGGGAGTCATGATATCGGGGATATAGATTATGTTTTATTGCACAACACTATATATCAATACGAACATTGTTATCGTACTAATAATAACGCCATATGGGAATGCATTCATTTGGAAGAACTTACCTTTTATCGGTTTGGCGTATATAACGTCATTCGGCATTACATAGAAGAATTCCGACGACATGATTGATCTGTTGGTGAGGGAGAACTCCTTTACAAGGTTTCCTCCGATTGTCTGGCGAATAACTTGCACCACTTGCCTGTTGCTGTAGTCACCCAGGTCGCTTCCCATGGCAAGCGCCTGGAAGATATTCAAACGGTCTTTGTATATCGGGTACCTGCCGGGTCTATTTACCTCACCGAGTAAACTGACATAGTTGTTTATCAGTTTCACTGAAACGGCAGCATCGGCAATATAACTTCTTAGTGCTACCTGAACATCATCAATGATGGTTGCAAGGTTTTTTCCTGCCACCTGAATTTTTCCTAAATAGGGTAATAGTATGGCACCGGAACTATCAACAGGATAACTTATCAGGTCGGCACTCTGTTCTGTGACAGTAACGCTGTATGCCGTTGTAGGAATTGTATTGAACATCGCCGACCACTGCGGATCGGGTGTCACCACCCTTATGAAAAGATTATCGTAGGGCAGAACTTTATAGGTGGCAGGGGTAACGGCAACAACGGTATCAGGGGGTGTGCCTTTATATTGTAAATATGTAAGATCTTTATTGGTCACACAGGAGGCGAGAATTGAAGCAATTAGATTGAAGGTATCTTTATGCAGATTATTATTCATCTTATTGAATGTGTATTTCATAGGATTAAGATTCTAATATACATAAATTAGATATTTCTACCTTATTATACTCTCAGACTTGACCATCTCCCGTTTTTAAGAATTAAAATCTAATGCAAGGCACATCTGACCGTTGATCCGGAGCATCTCACCTTGAGGCAGGAATGCCCGCGGAGTCATATGCGCCAGCAGTGCTTTAACTATAGTACTTATTTTATAGTAGATGAAATTATAGAGCTCATAGAACTTTTCTTTATTCCTTGTTTTAATCCCACTCTGAAGTATTAGTTTTAGGTGAATCGAAGATAAAGAACTGTATATCAGGCTCATGGCTATTGTCAATATGGCCAACATGCTTTGTAAACCTTCAAAGGTTTTTATCTGAATGTCTTCCAAATTGTAGCTGCTTTTAATGTGACGGTGATATTCTTCAATTTTCCATCTGAAGCCATATGCCTTGAATGTTTCCTGGATCACCTCTGTTATGTTTTCTTTTGGCGAACGGGTCAGCAACCAACAATAACCACCGTTTTCACGTTTTGTAACAACAAGCCATAGGTCAACTAATTGTTTCCCAACTTTATATTTAACTTTCACTGCACCACATGTGTAGTTTAACCGGTATTTCTTGCTCTTTTTGATCTTTACAGCCGACAAGGTCATGAACAAAGGAAGTTTTTTGCTTATTTGGTTTACCGCCAGTTCTTCACCTTTGTATAGTAGTTTGGTGGTTTTGTTCAGTCGCAATATGAAATTTGTATCCTGCCCCACTATAAAATCCCTGCAGATGGGCCTGTCCATTCCCCGGTCATAAATAAAGGTCACACTTTTATCGATTACAGATTGTATTTCATTCACGACTTCAATAACTTCTTTGTTTTCACTCTTTGCCCCATGATCATAGCTGTATAGCTTATTGTATAACGGGCTCATTTCTCCATCCCTGCCAAAGTGCATAGCATTCATCAACCAATAGCCAAGACCTATTGTGCCTTTGTCTCCATCCTTTACAAAATCCAGGCCTTCCATAAACCTGGCATATTTCTTTTGTATATCCGAGCCATCAATTAGAATATAATCCCCATGATTTATCTTGCCTTTTATGCTGTGCAGATGACCACGAGATAGTTTACGAAAAAAATCTTCCTTATTGTAATGATTCCGAAAACGCTTTGTGGTCTGGCTTAGAGAAATTGTGTCACAAATGTTTGTGGC
>SDBS01002749.1_pt1 | contig 17451 bp, 11 predicted proteins | sample 2277091 | NCBI WGS metagenome assembly SDBS01 (sample SAMN10404972, study PRJNA504765) | marine sediment metagenome | isolation source: marine sediment core GS10_PC15, 163 cmbsf | place: Arctic Ocean: Southern Knipovich Ridge | collected 2010 | reverse complement strand
AGCATTTCGGCTAACTTAAAAGACAAGGGTAAAAGACAAGGGGACGTTTCGTTTGTCACGTTTGTCATATTTTAAGAATATATATTTACCTTATTGAGTCACCATCAGCGATTAAAAGAATTAGTCTTTTTCAATTTTTCTACACCTTAATATTAATACGACAAAGGTTTTAAAAAATCCTTCTTTTTAAAAGAAAAGATTTCTGATTTTCGAATGGAAGGGGAAGATATAATGCTTATATTTTTTTATTATCATGCTTCTTACTTTCTTTCCTTATAAAAATATGTGTCTATCCCTATTATCTCTCATTAATCATGCACACGATGTCGTTTAACGGGCTCGGGCTTTGCGAAGTGAGCCGCAAAGCCTGTGTTAGGCGCCGCGCAGATATGTGACTTAATCTCTGAATAGAACAACCTTACAGTATCTGGATAATCAGAGTCTGAAAGATTCTCTCGAACCAGATAAGAGGCAAGAAAGTATTCCTGAAAAACTCTAAATGCGAAAGTGACATTGAGATTCGACCCACGACGCAGTCCTTGTGACATCAATACAGAATTCAACAGAATACCTAACACTTGGTCTGAAGTGATATTGAATAGTTTCTTTGCCTCCTCTTTAACAGAAACTGAATCAATAAATTCAGCAAGCTCATATGTATTGCCAATCCTGTAAGTCATCAAATTACCGACATTCTCCATTAGCCAAATCATCCTATCAACAAAATCCTCAACGTCAATGGAATCATCGGGCGAGAGGCGTCCTCCAACGCTCCTATCGCGCCAAATCTTACGCTTAACCCAACGAAACAATAGTAGAGAACGTTTTGCACATTGAATTCCTTCAGCGGCAACATCTTCCAGAATAAATTGAAGAAACAGGGGATTAAAGGGAAGCTCACTATATAGAGCAGCATACTCTCCGTTACTGAGTAATTTCAGAAACTCAGAAAGCCGTTCTTTCTGCACTCCTGTGGTTTCTCTTATGATTTGATTCACAAGTTGAAGTACCTGTTTCTTCCCCCATGGGACAATTTCTAACAGTCGTGCATTCCGCCTTGGTCCTTTTTTTGTCGAGAATTCATTAAATGCCAAACTGAAGTCCCCAAACATAGTATTTAGATGTTCTATCCGAGTAGTCAAAACGATAGGACAAGTTAAATCTGCAAGTTGATTGCTCAAACGCTGTAGTCCAGCTAAGTTTGTATAGGCTCTGTTTTCATCCAAGCCATCGAGTATGAGAACATATGGAGACTTTGATTGCTTTAATAAATAAGCTAACGTTGGACCAGCGACTTCATAAATTACTTCTCTATCTTGGTCTTCAAACTCATCTAGGATTTTTAATGATTTCGTAACCTCCTCTAAGAACATGTTCGTGCTTGTTGCGGGAAAGGAACTTAGTAGTGTCGCACATGGTACAAAAATTATAAGTTGACGTGATGAAGCAGCAGTATGAAGAACAGCTGTGGTTTTTCCAGTACCGAATCTTCCAGTTAGGAGTGTCCATCTGGCATTAGAAGGTGAAAGAAGAACCTTACTGATGTCGTGGGAATCAACTGGATGAACCTCCTCACACGAACAAGGCTCTCCTCTCTTGAATATCAATTTTTTCTCGATAACCGGTACTATTGGAATATAATAACGACCAAATTCAAACAAACCTTGGAAGTAATCAAGCAATTCTTGTGAACGCTCACAGAGAGCATCGTTTAAAATGTCTTTAATTCGATCAAATGTTCTGTCAAGAAGAGTTTGACGATCCCAGAGTTCAGCTTTATTAGCTTTACCATGGGAAACAAGCTGGCGCAAATATTTGTTAATTGTATCATTGAATTTTCTATTTTTCCCATCACGGTTATGAATAAGCAGATAGGTATCACATACCGCATCTGATTCGCGAAAGGCTTTAATTGATTTTATAACTTGACGTATCTGGTCGTCACCAAGTTCTTGAACTTGGAAGCCCTTGCACTGAACTCCACAGGGAAAAGGTCCATTATCTGCCCAAACAAGTAAATCGATCCCTTTTGCATCCCAAGGTCCTCTCGCTGGAAGTTGCTGAAGAAACTGCCAAGATAATCGTAAGAACGGTAGTACCTTCCGCTCAAAGTCACGTTCTGTCGCGGTCGCGAGAATTCCTGACCACTTTCGCCAAGCTCCATGTCTGGGCATATTTAACTCACTTTATAAAAATCTTATTTTGAGACAAGGGCACGTTTCGTTTGTCATATTTGTATATATATTTATCTTGTTGAATCGCCACCAGCGGTTAAAAGAATTAGTCTTTTTCAATTTTTCTACACCTTAATATTAGTACGACAAAGGTTTTAAAAAATCCTTCTTCTTTTAAAATATATTTCAAACTTTCCAGTATGTAGTTCTTGGTATTTACCGATAAATCAGGGAAAATTAGGGATTAGGTTACAAAAAAACTACAATTCCAAATGCAACAATTGCATAAAAATAGCCTTTTTCGGTTTATACACGATTTTACCTATTTAAAATAATTTTTTAATTTATCAGTATTAAGAGTCTCTTTAATCAACCATTCAGCTGAAATAAATTCCATAAATATTCTTCCAAACATATGTATGGAAACTTTAATTCCATCCAAAAAATTATTTTCTCTCACATTATTAAAAGTAAAGGGGAAATATTTATCCTGAGACTGTTGAAAGTTAAATCCGCTATCCTTAGAAATCAAATCGATATTTTCAAGATCTAAAAATATTAAGATATTGAGCTTATCTACTAAAAAATCCCAATAATGTTTTGTTGTCCTTAAACTTAAAGAAAAAGGGTAATAACCTTGACCGGTAAATTTGAACATATTACTATAAAGAACATACGGTTTTTTCAATTTATGCTTGGACAGAATATTATCCAACTTAACCTTAGGAAATTCATTGTAGAATACAACATATAATAAATCTTTTTCCATTAATGAATATGCAATACCTGATTTTTCGGCTTTTTCTATTAAGTCATTTATTTGTTCAATATAATTTATTTCAGGAATTTCCGTCGCGACTCTATGCATAACTCTTCCGTTGCCATACAAGTCCTCAACAACATCATTTTTCAAATATTTATATAATTTCTTTGCTTTTTTTTGTTGTCCTAACATCCTAGAGCTTAAATTATTGCTGGTTTTAATCTCTAATGCTGTAAAAGTACGGTGCCCTCCAATTAATGTAATATCCGCGTATCTCAACACAGATGTAATATCATTTAAAATTGCTATTCTGCCAATGCTAAATAAATACCTTAATATTTTCTTTTCTTTCGTTATCCCCTTTTTCCTAGAAATAAACCCATGTAGTTCTTTAAAATTTTGAGGTTTTATAACATGCTTATCTAAAAATGTAAATGCAATTCCATCACCAAGACTATTATAAACACCTAAAATCTTTTTGTATTCTTCAATTTGATATTTTTTATACTTTATTAATTTCTTTATTTCATATGACTCCCTTTTGTTTATTCTTTTATCTGAATCCTTTCGAAATTTATTAAGAGATTTAATTTCTTGTTTCTGTTTTCTTATTCTATTTTCAACATAGATAATTTTTTTTATTAGAATCTCTTGAATAACTAACCATTTTTCGATTTTTTCGAAAGGTTTTTTTCTGGCATTATACAATTTATCGAGAATAGAAGTTATTGTTTTTTTATATCGATTTATCATGCTACCCTTTGTATTTTTTTATTTCTCAAAGATTTTTCAATCGTGTAAGACAGGGCTCTTAAACAACTATAATAATATAGTTAAGGTTTTGAAACTTTAACTATATTATTAATACAACATAAATCTTGAAAACCCTTTCCTAAACTGATATTTTCATTAAAGTCATTACTGGGGTCAAATCTTTATTCTTGACAGTTTATCAAACTATTTGTCAAGAATAAAGATTTGACCCCATTTCTATGGATTCAACAAACTTTTTAAATTATAAAAATTTTATCAAAGAGTTTGAGAAAGAAACCGTACTACAACATCTGAAAACAAATTATTTAGTATACATGGTAATTTGAATTACCATAGTCTTTTGAATTTCTATAATTAATCAACCAATTCTTTAAATTTCTCAATTTCTTTTTTTATATCTACATAAGAAGGTTTTTTATCTATTTCAAAATTATAATTTATACCTCTTTTTTCATAGTATATCTGATCAAAAATATCACAATAAGTCGGGCTTAAGAACACCCTGTCAACTTTTTTTGATTCAATATCTTTAAAATCTCCATAACATAAGAAATATCCTGCAACATCTAACTCATCTATAGCATAAATAATTTTATGCAGTTCTGATCTTTTTTCTAAGTAATACATGAAATCTACGGGTTTTAATTTCTTATAACAAAATCCATCAATTATAGTTTCTAAATCAAATATATTTACACACCATGGGTATTTTTCATCGTCTGGTTTTGTTAGTAATAAAGATAAATTAGTGGCAATAATACCAAAAGATTCTCTAGTAACGCATATTAAATAAATTTCATTTATTGAATCTCTTAAAATTTCTGTTTTCACATTTCCCCTTTCATCAAATAGGAATGTTTTTTCATTATTTAGTAATCTATTTTTTAAATGCAATGCTTGTTCGTAAGCTTTCTGAATGCCGTTATCTCGGTTAAAATCATCTTCAATTCTTTTAAAAGCTTTTTCAGGATCTCTCAAAGGTTCTCTTTTTTTACTAGATTTTACCTCAATAATAAATATATTTTTTTCAAAAATAATCAGTACATCATGTTCAAATTGATTGTTTGGCTCTTCAAAAATATTTTGAAAATAATCCGCTCTATCTTTGAATAAATCTTTGAATATACTCAAAGTTTTATTTTCACTTTCAATGCTTCTCGTTTTAAAGAACTTTCCTTTTTCTGTTGATTTTTCTAGAATATTGTTAAGTAAAATATAAATAGCATTCATTAGAAATCTATTATTTACATTTAACAAAACCTGATCATTTATTTTAAATATAGGGTGAGTAGAAACTGGATTTGCCTCAGTGTAATATCTAAAGTTATGACTTTTTTCTGAAATTGTAAATAAATTTAGAAAGGCAATTGTCTTTTTTTCTCCAAATCTTTTTTCGATTTCACAAATTTTAATTACACACAATTTATCAAATTCTCTTTCTAATCTCTCAAGGTTTCTATATAATGTAATGGTTTTTAACGAATAGTCTAGCTCAGAGAGACATAATCCTTCGTTAATCTCTCTATGAATTTCATAAATTTTTTCACGTTGTTTGTATAATAATTTCCATTTTTTTTGAATAGAATCCATAGTAAAATCATAGAAATCTATAAAATCATTAACCGAACAATTCGTTTCCTTTTTAATTAAATTGTCATATTTTTGAAACCAACGCTTTATTCTATCAATGACTTGTTCTACATAGCAAAGCATAAAATTATTAAAATATTCGATAAAAGCCGATATTGAAACTTCACTTACTTTTAATAATTTCATATTTACATTTTCTTTAGATTTGTATTCTTTTGGAAAAAAAATGTACCCATAATAATAAAATGTTTGATTTAATAATTCTTTTATCTCTCCCCAAAGTTCATCATCCAATGGGACAATATCTAGTATTTTCTCTGTAGATACAGCTAAACCATATAAATATTGAAATTGACTAAAAGGGGAAGTTAGTCCAGTTCTTTCCTGGTAATTCTCTCTTACTACTAATGTTTCATGATTAATAGCCAGTAAAATTTCAATTGTATTTACTTTTGAAATTATTTCTATTAGATTATCGATTTTTGATTCTAATTCTTTATAGGAATTATTTTTCAAGAATTACTCCACATATTTGTAAAAGATTTAACATATTAGGGGTCTTGCAATGTCACTTTTCCTCTTCCCCCTCAATTTTTTTAATCACTCTGTTCACTAGAAGGTTTACCGGGGTTAAATCTTTATTCTTGGCAATTAACCAAACTATTTGTCAAGAATAAAGATTTGACCCCATGTCTTTTCCTAACCGTCGTGGCATCAAGATGAAGGGTTACTTCGATAATCGCTTCACCGGATTTCAATTGGTAATTAATCTTGGGAAGGAACTGCGGGAAAAAAGCATCAACAACACTTCCTCGAATTGCTCTTATTTGGCCTTTGTTTATTTTCTTATTATCCATTCGAACATCTCCACTAATCGCTATCTATCTATTTAAGTTTTAATCTATTTTTGCTTTTTTCTTTTTTCTGATTATTTCGTTTAGTGCGAGTAAACAAATTAATTTTAATTATACTATTTCTGTATAAGGTTGTACAACATGAATTGAATCCTTTGGACTAACTTAAGGCTTGCTTTAACACCGGATAAAAATCCTTTTCTTCCATTTCTCTTTTTCTTTAAAAAATAATTCTCGAAAAAAGTGATAATCGAATTGAAGCTGGTTACGATAAGCAATGAATGCCTGTTGGTCCTTAATCTGAACCTGCTCTTCCACAATTTTAAGAATAGCGAAAAAATCACCTGATAATTCAATATAAGACCTTAAGCGGCGGTAATCATCCATTTCTTTCTTATATTGTTTTTGCATCTCCTCCCAATTATCAAAAGTAAATAATTCTCCGCCAAAATTTCTTTTTACTTCCGAGCCAAAATATTTACAATAGGCATTATGACTTATAAATAAAGATTTAAAAGCACTGTCGCTAATAACCCCGTCATAGTCCACTGCTAATATTTTCATTTTCAATTCTTCCTATCCTTTGAATTAATTTGTGTGTACTGTTAAATAAATTATTAAAATTATACTATTTCTTTATTGGATTTTACAACTTGAATTGTGTGGTAGATGGGCATATATGATAGAGTTTTTAGACTATGTAGAATAAATTATAGGGGAGATAGAAGATTTTTATATTTGACATACTGTAATTTCTTAAAACATGATAAAACCGTAAAAAATTTTATCTCCTGCCATATTCTAATCATTTGAGAAGCCATTGTGGCATGTACTTATTAGACCCATTACGGAAAATTAGAAAAAGTTATCTAATTATTGAGCTATTACAATGTCCCTTGTCATAAAGAAAATAGGTGTCTGCCCCTATTATATTTAAGAAGTTACATTTTTAAAAATGTATTTTTCGGTGGGCGGAATATTGGGAAGGGAAATCCTGAAGCATGCGCATTCTAAATTGGGATGACCGTCTCCTGCTATATGCGAATCATCTAATAATCCATATATAATTAAGAATCAAATGTCCGTAAAAAATGATTAAGTTTAATCTTGAAAATAATCCGGTATATTTTAAAATGCCACTATTTATGTTTTTCGATACTACAAAGAGGACAAAGGTTAAAATAGCAAGAATGAACAGCATTATATTGACCTGTCTTAACTCCTTTAATTCATTAATCCAAGTAGCCCATAGAGGATTTAGGATTAAAAAAATAAAGCCTATCCATGAGTTAATGACATGAATTTTACCGGAAATGGTTTCCGTTGCTCCTTTCGGGTCTTCCGGAAAAATTCCGGCTAAAATAGTATCTACACCAAATAGAAAAATCCCTAAAATAAATAATGTATGACACCATTTTATTTGGGTAAATGCTAAACTTTGCCCAACGGAAAATATAATTAATAAAATCCCGACGACTATAAGATTTATACATTCAAATTTCTGTACCGGGCTTTTATTGGTTCCCAATGCACTGATTGTATCTATCAACTGATTATAACCCTGGTATTTAATACCAATAATAATCGGGATTATAAGGTCGCACAATGTAGCTAACAAAAGTATCACTAAAAAAATTATAGATTGAAATTGCCCCATTGTCCCATCTTCCTTATTTTATATAATATATCAAATGCCTGTTTCCTATTATATTCTAATCATTTAAAAAAACATCGGGAATCTGAACTTATCAGATTCCTTACGAAAAGTTAGAAAATTATCGAATTATTGAGTTAGTGCAACCTCTCCCTGTCGTTCTCATAAAAATTCACGTATTATGTTCTATATAAACCTAACAGCCAAACTCGCCTACCATTATGGAAATACAGTAGAATAGTAGTCAAGCGGAGCGAAAGCTTATGCCTTATCTTTCTAAATATTTTAGTATTAACTCTTCCGTAAACTCAATTAGTACAACTTCAGACCATGGGAAATATTTTATAGTTTTCACATTATCACCTCTTTTTCATTGGGTTTATTTTTAAAATCTATGAGGAAATCAAAGTATCGATGTAAATTAACTTCTGCGGTTTTAATATTTCGTTCAAGTCGGACTTCTGTTGGTTCAATAACATTACTTTCTAAATCAACTTGTTGCTCATAATCATGCTGACAAGTACATTCTCGCACCTCAGGAGATAGAATAGTTTCGTAATTCTTCCAATCATAAGTCTTTCTTAAGTATCGAAGCGCTGCTAAAATATTATAAGAACAATCCTTGCAAGTCCACATTTTATCATTATTAAATGGATGAACAAGAGGTTCTGGAGGCCCACCTACAGGGTCTGCAATTAACCACGGAAAAGGAAATAATGATTTTTCGTTTCTTTTCAATATATAAAGAACCCTTTCAATAGTTCTTGGTTCAACAAGTTTTTGGTTACTCAGAGCAAATAACAAATGATCAAGAGTCCCAATTTTAAGGTTTGCGACCATCACAACTGGAATCACGGAGAGATTATAAAGATATTGCACTGATTTCTCAAAGTCATTAATTATTTCAATTTGCGATAATGTGTGTGTACCAACAAAAACAAAAGCTGCAGGATATATGTTATATTTTTTCAGAATGTTTACAGCATATTCAAAATCATGAATTGTTAACCCTTTACAATATAAATAGTTTCTAATGAAATCATTAATACTTTCAAATCCTAAAATAACCACAGTGTTCAAAGATGTGAGAATATCACTCAATCTATTCAATTTACCGTTTTTTTCATAGTTTATTACATCTTTTACATGAACTTCTGTAACAAAGCATATCTTAATTTTTTCCTTTTTTATTAAATCTTGTACTTGTTTTAATACTTTTAATTTACTTCTAAAATTCATTTCTTCATCACAAAAGAAAGATCCAAGAAGAGTAAAGGAAATATATACTTTTCTGTCGCCCTGAACATTACAAAATTGTTGTTTAATAACCATCTTTCTAAAATTTTTTAATAAAGCGATTAACTGATTATACATATAATTTTCTATATCAATTTCTAGATTATCTAATTTTCTCCGGGAATAACCATCATGGGAATAACCACAAGGTGAACAAAAACCGGTTTCCGAACGACGGCATTTTATTCCATGGATAATATATTCAGGCCATGGACCAATTGAGTCCTTTATACTACCGCCTAGGGGCATATTAGATATTCTATAGTTATAAATTGATTGGTCTTCGCAGAAAATCCGTATCTTTTTGTTAAGCGTCCTTATTCTTTCTATAAGGGAGTTAAAAGCCATTTTTTCTATCCCTCCGAAAATAATATTGGGATGAATTCGGTGCCGACAATTAATAGAAATACAAATAGAGTGATCATTTTTCTGTGTTTGATTAACCATCCTTGTAACCTATATATGTATATTCTTTCAAAGGTACTATCTACGCTCACAATAGGCGTAAGTACAAGGCTACATAAAATTGCAATAATTAACCAAATTGTGTCAGTGGATGGTTTTTGACACACTTCTAGAATAAATATTTACCTTATTGAATCGCCACCAACGGTTAAAAGAATTAGTCTTTTTAAATTTTTCTACACCTTAATGTTAATACAACAAAAGGTTTGTAAAACCCTTCTTTTTTTATAAAAATCTTTAAGTAATAAAAACACTTTAGTAAAAACCAAAGAGATTTATGGTTAAATCACCTTGAGGTGTATTTTAATTTACCATTTCCACCCTTTATGAAAAATTAGAAAAAGTTAGCGGATTTTTAAGTTAGCAATCTGTACCTTATCACATTCATTTAGTGAAAGAACTCATTGGAAAAGACTTATTTTGTACACTCTTCCAAAATATTTTTATTTAAAACAAACAAGACAGAGTAAGAAAATAATTAGATTACTCCCTTGCTCTGTCTTGTTACCTGAAAGATTCTTCCTATGTAATTAGGACACAGTTCTTTAAAGCATACTCTTTATGGAATTTCCTAACAGTTAGGAGTTGCCCCATCGGTACTTTTTAGTATAAGGCTCTCCAGAGTTCTGTCCGGTAACGGTCCTTTTACCTGAAAGTCCGGATACTTTTAGTATCTTACCTCTTCGGCTCTTTTTCTTTCTTTATAAAAGAAAAAGTCTCTCCTGTTGCCTTTATACAGGTTACATATTTAATTTTATTTTACATTTGTTTTTTTATGTAGATATGAACTCAAACTTCATACTATATTCTAAAATACTACGCTTTTTGAAAATTCAATAAAAATTTCACTATATATACAAAGGATTTTTATCTACTAGTATAATCGTCTAATTTTCAACCTATTTTAATCTTTAAAAATTGTTTTATGTGTTTCTAAATATTTTGTTAACATGTATTTTATATCACCACCACATCCACCAAATGGTAATTCTTTAAACTGAGGTAATATCGATTCAATATATGTTATTTTTTTATTACGATAATCCATTATTTTCCTAAAAATATTATTAACATCAGTATGTTTATCAATTTTCATTAAACTTTCTATCTTGGGTGCTTTCAGCCAAAACCAATGGCAAGATAAACCAGTATAACTATCAACTATTAAATAACCTTCATAATTAATATGAATACCACCAATCACAGCTGGGCAAATTGGAACTTGGTAATGGTAACCAAACCTGTAAAATATTTCTGAACTTATTTTAAAAAGATCATTTTCTGAGATTTTTAATTTTCTAAATTGTTCTTTTGACATGCCAGAATATTCTAGATCACCTATTAAGGGAAAGAAATTCCTTTCGTTGCAATATTCAACTAAAGACAGCAATTCATTCTCGTTTAATTTTGTAGGTACAATTGAAGCAGAAATATTTGTACAACCATTTGTAATCATTACATATTTTTCTAGACTTTTAATTATATTTAATATTTTTTTACCCTTTTTTGTCCCATAAATTATATTCATCTTCTTTTCATCTAGCGTATCAAGTTTAAATAGTATATATAAAATTCCCTTCTGAATATATTTTATAATATCCTCATTTATTTCTAGTAAGTTTGTAAACATTGAACATTTGATATTACGCTTATCACAGTAATTTAATATTTTCATCAATAGATCGATATTTTGTTTAGCAGTTGGTTCACCTAAACCACAAATAAATAACCAATTTATGCTTAAACGGTTTGCTAACATATTCAAAATGTCTAAATTAATTTTGGAATGTGCTTTCTTTTGCGGCGTATCACAATAAATACACGATAAATTACAAGCACCACCTAGTTCAATATCCAATATTGAAAAATATTTTTTTTGATATAAATTTAAAGTTTTTTCAAATTCTTTTTTTGACCAAGGTAAATATTCAATCATTGGTAATCCCTAATCTTATTTTGAAATAATAAATTGTTTTGAGGCACAAATACAATCCTCATTTACTGCAGTCCATACAACCATTGCACGATATGCACCTCTTTCATTAAATTCTAAAATGGCATCTTCTGAAAAACTTTCACCAGGATCAATATATAAAATTGATTCTGTTGAAAGATGTTTAAGTTTAAAGACTTTATGATATTGATTTTTAAATTCATCTGTTCGTAAACTATCAGGGAAACTTTCAACTCCACCTGCTTTACAAATTTTAGAGAGTACGCAATCATATTCCCCTTCTTCATGTTTCAGTAAGTACGGAAACTTATAACTATCCTCTTTTAATATTCCTTGATCTACGAATAAATATATGTTCTTGGGTTTTATCCTTTTTCGTCCAAAATTATCAATTGTGCAAGTAATAATTGCATTATTATTTTTTACATCTACGTCCACTTTTATCTGTCGTTGAGTTGATAATTGCCTTTTCAAGATTGTAAATATTAAGTTTGTGGATACGCTGAAAATCATCCAAATAATCGCTAAACTTGCAATTATCTCTGGGGTTGATAATTCACTAAACTTTGTGGACAAAAAAGGAATTAATATTTCCAACATTAACCATGTTAACAAAGGAGCTGCGATTACTATGATAATGATATAAATTATCTGCCGTACATGGGGAGGAATTTTTTTTAGATTATTAAATTTCATAAATCTCCTTTTTATAATTTAATTCTAACATCATTAAGATTTAATATTTCGGCATATATATCAGCTCTTCTATTTGTTCTTACAATTAAACCAACACTTATAAATAAATTATCATTGTCTATACATTCATAATCAATGAATTTTACTTCACCTTCAATATTAATTGGTGAACCAAAATCACATGTAATCATTATCTGGTAATCTTCTGTGATTTTCTTAAAGATTTTACCGTCGAATTCAATTCTTTTTGGTGTAGGATACTCATATCCTATTGACCCTATGTCTTTACCAAAATAAATAAAATTATCTGATGGTGACAACACTAATACATAAAGACCCTCAAAAAATACTTTAACGTACCATTTTTTAGGGCTGGATTGTGTTACATAATATGCTTTTGCTTTTGCAACATACTCTTTATCCTTAATAGAAACAATAGTTTTTTCGGATATCCTCTTAATTAAATTTTCCACTTTAAACTCCTTTATAATGTTAACCCCAAAGTAAAACACCTGAAAATACTGCACCAATTTTTTCTACTTTATGTTCAGAACTTATAACTAAAATATCTTTTATATCTTTTTTTCGATATGTCATTCCTTCAATTGCCATTGACTTTACTTTTTCCTCTGAAGCATTTTTAATGCATCTTGAAGAATATTCCATAATCAAGCCTGGTTCAATTGCATAATCATTTGGAACAACCACTGCAACTGCTGAACTAATTATTTCTCCAGGCAGATCACATATAATAAACCCATAAGCACAATATACTATTGAACCCGAATCAATTTTGAAATCGCTTATAAATACACAACCAGGTGGTATGATACTGCTTATTTTAACAATGTTATAATCACCTACATTTGCAGATAGCAATGCATTGTCAAATGCAGTTAATTTTGTATTGCCTTCTGCTTTACCAGTGACAAGAGAAAAATATTTTGGTATATAAGATGAAAGATGTTTCATATGCTTTATTATTATATTAAATTGTTATTTTTATATTTTATTGGTTTAATAGCTTATTTGATAAAACTCATTTGTACATCTGCTTCATTTATATGTAATTCTAAATTGTTATTATTAAATCCTGTTTTTATTGACAATATAACGGTCGATCTCAGCAATAGCTAGGGTACAATGTATTTTTTTAAAGTAATTTCACAATTCAAACTTTCTTGATAAGCCATTCATACATCATGTGAAGACTGGCGAAATCTTTAGCCATATAACTATATGAGGTTTATTTTCGGAGGCATGCAATCAGAATCTTATCCTGTAATACGATCGGCTGACGTTCCATTTTGTCATTCAGGAGTTCACCTATCTGTGAAACGATTCTACTGTTAAAAGATATTTGATAATAGTTAAAAAACCAATCATACAATTCATAAATATTTTCGAACTTCCAATCAGTGAAAAAAACCTCAGAGTGTTCAATCTTAAAATCACTTTCATTAATTGCAAGGGTTACATTTAATAATGCCTCACTTTCATCATGAAATAAATTGCATATCTGCTGGATTTCTCCATCATTTAACGGTTCCAAGATTAACACTTGTCCATCATCTCTTGATACTCTTCTAGCTTCTCTTAAAGCGATCACACCGTCTTGGTGATGGAGCGAGAGTGTGAATAAGACTAAGTCAAAAGATCGACTTGGGAATTTTAAAAATTCTCCTGAACCGATTCTGAAATCAGCTCCAACTATATTTTTTTTAGCTTTACTGATGCTATCTTCATTTGGATCTATCGCTACTAACCTTTTCGACTTGCCAATAAGATATGAAGTGATCCGCCCATCTCCACATCCTATTTCAAGAACCTCCTGATTACATAGATCTGTAAAACGTAAAATATTTTTAAATGTTATTCCATTCTTATCTTGTTCCATATAATAATTAAGGGGATATTATAATTTTTTATTCTACTTTAAAATAATTTAAGAAAATATTTCATACTTCATGTATGTTTATTCATATGAATTATTTCGTATAAATGATTCGTGTATATTAAATATACTACATGAATTTTAAAAATCCTTCTTTTTTATAAAATTTTTAATAAAAAAATCCCTTCGGCAAAATGTTAACACGCAATTGTCTTAGTTTTTTAAATAGATATTTTTTAAAATAATAATAAATTCTTTTACCTTAATTATTCTTTCTCCTTATCTATAATTTCATCTGCTTTGTCTTTTTTAGGAAAATTAGAGGAAAAACATATTTTTCCATACTTCATGTATAAATCTTTCAATGTCTTTATCATCAATTAATTTAAACATTATCTCTTCTGAACTATCCATTAATCTAAAAAATTACCGAGGTTAAATCTTTATTGTTGGCAAATTAGAATTATTTAATTATCAGCGATAAAATTTGCTCCTGAATTTCTTCATATTTTAAAATATAAAAAGATTTTTTTCTATTTCTGGGTAAATATTATCGATTTGTTTTTGAATTTCAATAGTTTTATACAATGCTGTAACGATACGGCAATATCGTGGTGCATCGTCCATCATTCTATCTTTTCTGTCTTTCAGGTATTTGTGTAAGACCTGATAACCGCCAATGTGATAATTCCAGACCTCCGGTGTAACCCCTTCAAAATATTTTTCTTTATTAATATAAATACGCTGCTCATCTTCTTTGTAGATTACTTTTTCAATACGGTCGTTATCTCCGGAACCCTGATACTTGGCAATGGGCGAATCAAGCTCCGAGCTTTTGAGTAAATGCAGAGCAGTTAATTCTTTGCCTAATTTTCCCATTTCTATAAATAGACCATAATCAGAAGTGAACGGCACCCGCGGAAAATCAATTTTAAGAAACTCTGCGTAAGTTTCACGATAGATATTACTGTAAAAAACGCCATAGATGTAATAGAGGATTTCTTCGGGGATGGGTTTTTTATTATAACATTCACTTAGTTTTTCAAAAATCAACGGCGTAATGTTTGGTGCTTTTTCAGATTGGGCATAATTGAAAAGGTCTTTCTTTTTTTCATCCGGATATAAATATAAAGGAAAAATATATGTTCTTTCTTTAGTTCTATTTGAAATCAAAGAATTGTCTACAAGGTTTTCGGAAATTAAAGAATGGGTCCAATTATTTGAAGATATTTGCCTGCATATCATTATACCAATATTTTTTTTAAGCATGTGGTACATGACTCGTCTAACAGTTCGCCATACTACTGAATCATGCCAAAAGATATATCTATAACAAAACGGGCGGTAAGCAATTGGCAAAATGTATTTTTTCAATTCCGTATCAGATATGGATTGTAACATTTCCCATGCTTTTCGAATGTTCCATCCTTTCTTTTTATTTATTTGAAAAAAGTTATGAAGATCTTCATCATCAAATTTTGAATTTTTAAATAATCTAATTCTGTTTTCAAGCTTAAATCTATCAAAATCAATGACAAAATTATCTCTTGCAGTAGTCATGCCCACACCGTTCAAAGGAAATATTTCATTTATTTTCTTCCAATCAAGGTATTTTTTAATTGTTTCCGTATCATACTTTCTAAAAAAATAATAAGGGGTTTGAGGTTTTACTGATAAATAGTTTTCTTTTAAGAATTCATTTTTATCCAGCCAATCATATTTTTCTTGTCGCAGACCATATAAATCAGCATGATAGACAAATGATTCTTTTTGTTTATTATTTTTTACAAATAAAGCAATGGCAACACCCTGCCTAATATCAAAGACATTTTCGTCTTTACCTCCATTAGGTGTTGTTTCTCTTTTTAAGCTATTACCGTGCAAATTAAGAATATAAATCTCATCAAAAGTTTTCATCAAGCTCTGGCGCATCCCGCGAAAGGTGGGATTATCCAGATAGCCGTGATTGGTGATCATGCCTACAATACCAAAACCGGACTTCTGAATTTTCCACTGGGCGAAGCGTAAAAATTTGACATAATCATCCTGAAGCCATTTGGGATTTTTCTCGCCTAGCGGCTCGCCGTCTACTTTGTAATAACTTTGGCAACCATCGATATCCTCCTTTAATAATTTTTCCGTCCAGTCGTTAACATTGGAAGAAATACCGCTGTAGGGTGGATTGCCAAGAATCACCAGGATTGGCTGTTCTTTTTTCACTTTGCCAGCCAGATGACTTTCTTCGCTTAATGAACTCACCCCAGGAATGGAAATTTGTTTAATCTCTTCCATCTCCAGTGTATTGGTCAAATAAAGTTTAAAACGCTCATCATCAGCAAGGCTATAACTAAGTTCATCGAGAATAAATCCCATTTTTAAATGACCAATCGCATAAGGAGCCATCATCAGTTCAAAGGCATAAAAGTCTTGCAGAATGTGCTTTTTAATCCAGTAGTGCAAACCACCTTCACCGTATTTTTTAACAAATTCTTTTGCTGCCAGGTGAATCGCTGCTGCAGGAAAAGTCAGTGTCCCACCTGCCGGATCAAGTAGCTTGACTTCTTGACTAGCCAGGCCATCAGAAAAACCGAAATGAGTTTTTAAAATAGAATGAATAGAACGGACAATATAACCGACCACCGATTCCGGTGTGTAATATACACCGCGCCGTTCTCTGATTTCGGGATCGTAGGTAGATAAAAATGTTTCGTAAAAGTGAATAATCGGATCCTTACCTTTGCCGGTACTGTGATATTCATGCAGTATCTTTTTAACATCGGTAACGTGCAATAGTTCGGCAATATCTTCAACGATAATTTGCAGGGACTTGGGCGGATCTTCCAGAGAAATAAACCGGAAGACATCGCGCAGAATACCGATGGTATTCGGAATATAATCAAAAGCCAGTCTGCGATTAAATTCACCGTTTGCTCTGGTACGAGCAGCAAAAAGGCCGTAGGTAATGGTTTGGGCGTAAAGGTCGGCAAATTGTTTTTCAGTTAATGTTCCAATTAAATATTTTTTAAAGGCTTCATAAAAACCAATAATTTGTTTTTGTCCTTTGGTCCCATCTTCCTCTATTTCCACAGCGATAACTTCATCACGTAAAAAGCGGGTACGCTTGGCTAATTCAATGGCCAAAGAACGGGCTGATTTCACTTTGGGAAGAGAAAAGGAAAAGAAAGTCTTGAATAAATCTTTAAATTGATCACAATTTTCGACCGGTGGTGGGGTATGTAATCGTCTGGCAATCATAGGCCGTCCAATCATTACCTGAGCAATTCGCTGATTATCTCGGTATAGTCGAAATTCGTAAAAATTGGTGAGAATAACATTG
>SDBS01002748.1_pt1 | contig 17455 bp, 12 predicted proteins | sample 2277091 | NCBI WGS metagenome assembly SDBS01 (sample SAMN10404972, study PRJNA504765) | marine sediment metagenome | isolation source: marine sediment core GS10_PC15, 163 cmbsf | place: Arctic Ocean: Southern Knipovich Ridge | collected 2010 | reverse complement strand
ATCGAAGGACTTTTATGCCCTTTTAGGAAAGGCTATGCATCGCCCGGTAATTCTTCCTGTGCCTGCCTTTATGCTGAAGGTGTTAATGGGAGAGATGGCAACTGAATTGATCCTCTTTAGTCAAAGAGCAATACCAAAACGACTATTACAGGAAGGATATAGATTCAAGTATGTTGATGCGGGGCCGGCACTCGATAATATTATTAAAGAAACAGACTGATTTGGAAGTCTGGTTTACAGCTATGTTATACAGTAGCTTATCAGAAGTTCAAGGCCTTTACATTCTTGGCAATTGATTGCAAAGGGATAATTGACGGTAAAAACAGTTTTTGTAGGACACGTGGCTATGAAAGATTCATTACCAGAACATTTCACAAAGTTTGTAGAAAACTATCCGGAAGTATGGGACGCGCATCAAAAGCTGGCTGAATCGTGCGCAAAACATGGTCCACTTGATCGCAAGACCCGTGAGCTTATTAAAGTCGCAATATCTGCAACCGCTAACATGGAGACGGCTGTAGAACGGCATGCTGTTATGGCAGTACAGGAGGGCGCCGAGAAGCAGGAAGTATACCAGGCTATTTTATTACTGATTACTACCGCAGGTTTTCCACGGGCAGCGGCAGCGCTTAAATGGGCCGAGCGTGCACTCACGGCTAATTAATAAACCTTGCTCTCAGGCTCAAAATGAATGTACTCGGTTAGCTATTCTTCTTGTGGCAAGCTTAAAATCTTTCTAAAAGGCCCTTTTAGAAATCGCTGAGGCACGTAGGCCAATACCAATGACATTGGACATTATTCCTTTTGTCCGCGATACCCTATGTATAGCGGCATGATTCTTTCGACGGTATTGTCAGTCCCGATCTCCGGGAAGTCGGAAGACGGGAACGTCTTTGCTGTCCCTTCTCGATCGTCCTGAATAAAGACCTCATACGTTTTGTCACTTTGCATGAAACGCGTGATGATTGAAACTTCAGCGCCGTTGGTTTGAATATAGGGGTACGGGTTCGTATACCATAACGGCCTTCCATGGTTTGTGTGGACGCCTCCCAGAATTTCGACCTTGGAAGTCCCCGCTATATCGAAGCCCACGCCTCCCCCTTCGGTCTTGTACCCCAGAAGCACAACGCGGCAGTTGTCTCCGATACCGAACAGATGGTCGCGATACTCGTCGTTGCCCCATCGCCAAAAGACATCCACGTTCTTGATTCGATAATCCTGGTCCGCCCGTGAAATACTCGTAGAACAAAGGAACGCCTTCGCGCCAGGATTGTTTCCAGGATTTCCGAATCGCCCGGGAACCAACTCCGTATAAACTATTCTCATACAGTCCTGTTCAATGAAAACACGCGACCGCCTGCCGGATTTACACAGATCACGAAAATGAATCGGATCAGGAGAGTTCTCGCTCACACGAAATGCAGTTCGGCCGGAAATCTTGCTGAACATAAAATCGACAACTTTAATATGTGCGGGGATATTGACCGTTCTTCCAATCATGTAATTCCGCCTGGGAAAATAGAACACGGATTTTGTCGTGTTATTCATGGCCTGTTGAATCGCCGCGGAATCGTCCGTTCTCCCATCGCCTGCTCCCGCGGTGGTCCATTTTGACAAATCCTGCTCCCAGGAAACAAACGGGACCTCTTCAATGGGCAGATTCATCGAAGTCTCGGGCATCTCGGGAGAAAACTTCTTTATCGCCTCGGACACGTACTCAGTCACGCTTCCGGGCTGCGCCATGGTGCCGTCCTTTCTGACGCCGCTGCCATATCCGGAAACCACAACATTTCGGGCAAACAAGTGGCCGATGCCGTTCCCCTCGTCAATGATATCGATCGCGGCATTTGCAGAGCTTCCGCCGGTGAAATTGCTGTCGAGTACGACGGCATGAGTATAGCAGTCCGTTATCTTGATGGCGGGCACGGAGTTCCGGCTCTTAATCCTTCGCAACGTCCCGGAGCCTGCCTCGAATAAGATGCCCGCCTTTTTCTGGTTTTTCACCGTGATATATTCGAGGGTAGGATTGTAGAAATACCTCTTGTGCGTACCAATACGAATACCATAGTCAAAGCCTTCGACAACGATGTCCCGGAAATACCCGCACGGTCCTCCCATGGCGAAGTCATATCCGACAAAGCCGTCGCCGGAACGAATCAGCAGCTCATTGGCCGCGCCATTGTTCGCCGAGGTCCATCGGATTCCTGTCGCCCCCGGATTCCCGCTGCCGGCGTCGATTGTCAGGTTCTTGATGGCATTATTGGCCTTCATCGGATTGACGTCGGGCTTTTTGCCGAAGGAGAAGATAGGTTTGGGATTTTCCTTGTCATCGAAGCCCGGCGAATTATCAGCAAGCCTGATAATAGTGTTCCTGCGACTCTGCCCGATGAACCGCAGCCAGACGCAGTATTCGCGCTGAACACCGGCTACTCTGCGCACAGGGCCGGAATAAATAAGCGTGTCGTTTACGTAGTACACTCCGTCCGGTATATATATGATATATGAGCACTTGGTGGAAGAGGGCTGGGTGACTTTCCGCTGCATGTCACCATATTTGTCTAACTGTTCCATGATGAAGTCATATACAGCGACAAAAGCCTTCGTGTTCTGAGCGGCGTCGGCGGGGTCGCCCGATCCTCTGGCATTATATGGCGATTTTGTGATATTGATAATCGGACCGCCGTTTTCCAGGAACGCGCCATCCGGATAAATCATATTGAGGTTGTGTCCTCTGTCTCCATCCGTTTCATGGACAGGATTGTCGGTAGAAGCGGATGAAGAGACTTGTTGGGCGGCGCAAACTTGGGAAACGCCAAAAATAGCGACTGAGCAAAAGAGAACAAAAATAGTCTTCATGGCAAATACTCCTCCAAAACGAGTTCGTTCTTTAAATGGTCTGCGAGATATATCATTGAGAATCTATCCTTTGACTCCGGTCAAATGGAATATCATATCAAAAGGCATCATAATAATAACACCTTCTTGGCGAATCAGCTCGATACGTTGCAGGGCATGGTAGAGGGCTTGAGCCCGCTGTGGCTCGGTCTTTCGTAAGAGCTTGAAGATGGTCTCCCAGGTTGGATTACCAGCGAACAAGGTTGTAGTCCCGGGCATGGTAATATCAGCAGGCCTTTCCCCATGCCCGGAATACTGTTCCATTATTAGTGTCACGAAGTCCTTGGGGCTTGGGATGATCCGGACCTCGTAGTCTCTGAGGGATGCTTTCAACGCGGCATGATCGATCGCGTCTTTGAGCCCGCCAATGTGATCGACTAATCCCAGATCCAGGGCTTGCTTTCCTGTATACACGCGCCCCCCGGCAATCTGGTCGATGGGTTTGGCAAGTTTGCTGCCCCGGCCTTTTGCCACGTGCCCCTTAAAGACCTCGTAAACCTCTTGCATATAATCCCTGAGCAACTGTCGCTGCGAATCATCAAAACGCCGGCTGCTATTGAAAATATCCGCATTGGCCCCGCGTTTGTAGCCGACCCAGTTCACGCCCAGCTTATTCCACATATCAGTCGTCACGAGTTTGCCGCCCACCACTCCAATGGATGCCGTGATTGTAACCTCGTTGGCAAATATGGCATCCGCTGCGCACGAGATATAGTAGCCGCCGCTGCCCGCGACATTGCCCATTGAAACGATCAGTGGCTTCTGGGACTGAACTTGACGGGTGGCATTTAGAATCACTTCACTGGCTTCAGCAGAACCACCCGGGGAATCCACACGCATCACAACCGCCTTTACTGAGCTGTCTCTGTTTGCAATCTCAAGGGCCTTACGTATGTCACCACTGAAAGCTGCACCGGATTGTCCGAACAGGCTCGGCTGACTGTGACCCGGCAAAATGACGCCCTCAACATAGATGACAGCCACTGCGTCTTTTTGTGACTTCTGGGGCGTCTTCAGCATCTCGGATATGATTGTAAAGAATGCAAATGGATTGGCAAAGTTGATTTGAGGCTGCTTCTTCTGCCCATAACGATTATCAATTCTTACCGGCCCTTCGAAATCAGCGTTGACCCGTGCAAGGAACTCTTCTCGCGTCTCTACAGCATCGATCAATCTCATCTCCAGGGCCTGTTCTGCAAGGTAGGGACCATCATCAACGAGAGCGCGAATCTGATCGGCTGTTTTGCCCCGCGACTGGGCTATCATATCTACCAGGGAACCGTAAAGACCATCCAGCAACCAATTGACATTTTCATCGGCTGGCTTGCTGGGTTCGGTGTGCGTCAGCATCTCGGCAGCAGACTTATAGTCGCCAATGTGAATAAAATCTGCCTGGACCCCAATCTTGTCCAAAAGCCCCTTCACATAGAGTGACTCAGCATAAATGCCTGTTAACCAAACCGACGACTGCGGTGTTACACTGAGATGATCAGCCGCACATAGCAAGCTATACTCAAAGGTATTCATGTCTTCTGCATGCACATAGACTTTCTTGCCGGCTGCTTTGAGGCCACCAATGGATTCACGGATCTCCTCCAATTGCCCAAGTCCAAGATACATCCTGTCAAAAGTCAGAATCACACCTTTAACTTCGCTGTCCGTGCTCGCTTGTTCCATTCGATCAACCAGGGTCTTGAGCGATATCACCTGTCCGGCTACAAGATTAAAGGGATCAACAATGGCCGATTCGCTCAACATGCCGCTTAGATGAAAATGGGCCACGACCGGTGGCGCTATCGGCGCAACAGCCTGATTGGGCTCCGACAGCCCCCTCTCGGATACCGCTGTCTGCTCAGCCCCCATACACATCGATCCTGAAATAGCAAGCACCAGTCCAACTGTTATCAACAACGACTCCGCTTTTAAGAATCTCATAATTGTTCTCCTTTTTGATTAATTAGATTCGATTCATTCTACCCGGAATTTCCCTGTTTGTGATTCAATTGCCTTTCTTAGCATCTCTATCTGCACGGTACGGCGATTGGCCGAACAAAAAAACGTCGGAATTTGTGCGTGCCTGTCTCATAATCTGTTCCATCTGGCGAACGATATCCGCATGCTGTGAGGCAATATTACTCTTCTCCTGTGGATCCGTCTGTAAGTCATAGAGTTCCAACGGACCGTTCGGGTCCTTCTTTACCTGAAGACGAATCGCTTTCCACTTACCCTTACGCACGGCTTGTTTCCCGCCATGCTCATGGAATTCCCAATAAAGGTAATCATGCCCTTTTTGCTTATGCCTCTTATCCAGAAGAGTTGGCAGAAAGGATATGCCGTCAATACCTTCGGGTACATCGGCACCGGCAAGTTCAGCAAAAGTCGGCATTACGTCCCAGAAGGCGGAGATATGATCGGTCTTGGTCCCGGCGGCGATTTTGCCAGGCCACCATGCGATCATGGGCACTCTTATTCCGCCTTCGTAAAGGTCGCGTTTCTGGCCGCGGAGTCCGCCACTGCTCTCAAAGTAAGCGGGATTCGCCCCACCTTCGGCATGCGGACCGTTATCGCTGGTGAAAATCACAAGTGTTTTTTTATCCAATCCGGTTTCACGAAGCTTATCGAGTATCTCACCTACGTGCCGATCCAGACGCGTGATCATTGCTGCAAAATTGGCACGCGGCGTTTCGACCGATCCGTATCCTCCTATCTTATAATTGGGGCCGTCATCGACACCTTCGTAGGGCTTTTCCGGAAATTTGCCCCGATAGCTCCTGACAATGTCATCGTCAGGAACCAGCAGCTCCGCGTGTGGAATCACATGAGGCACAAACAGGAAAAAAGCGTTGTCTTTGTTCGCCTCGATGAACTTTAGAACCTGTTCTTGAATCATGTCCGGTGCATACTGCTCGGTTTTCTTTCCTTCATTACCGCCCAGCATCAATTTCTTGTCGTTGTGCCGCAGAAAATAAGGGTAGTAGTTATGAGCAAACCGCTGGCAATTGTAACCGTAAAACTCGTCGAAGCCTTGATTATTTGGGTCGCCCTCTGAGCCGGGATACCCCAATCCCCATTTGCCGAATGCGCCTGTGGAATAGCCCGACTTTTTCAATATCTCGGCTACTGTCACGGTTTTAGCGGGCAGAGGATGCTGACCTTCCGGATAATATTCCTTGTTCCCGCGAATGGGTGTATGCCCGGTGTGCTGACCGGTCATAAGACAAGAGCGGCTCGGTGCGCACACAGTACTCCCTGAATAGTGCTGTGTAAAACGCATGCCCTCATGTGCCATACGATCGAGATTGGGTGTGCGGATATCTTTCTGGCCGAAGCATCCCAGGTCCCCATAGCCCAGATCGTCAGCGAGAATGTAGATGATGTTCGGCCCTTCGGCACCGCTTTTTTTTGCAGAACTTCTTTGATGTGAACCGGATACACACCCTGAAATGGTCACGGCTATACCTGACATGGTCGCTGTTTTCAGAAAATCTCGACGCGATGCAACTCTCATAGAACATCTCCTAATCAAACGTAAAAAAACTGTGCTCCAGCTTAAAACCTTGCTTTGAAAACGTCCACTTCTTTATTTCTCGGATGTCATCGACCGTATTCTACCGGTAACACCACTATGTTTCAACGTTCGAGTTTGCAAAGAAGCGGGCAGGCAAACAATTTTCATCATCTCTATGTTTTCCCCTTCAGCCTATCCTCAACCCATTTATTGTTGTAGGGGCGGTTCGCGAACCGCCCTACGAAATTCGATTGGCTGTTACATTTGGATTTTCTTTATCTGTTCGCCAGTTGGCTGGGTTATCAACGATATATTGTCGAATGTGGTTCAATTCTTCTTCACTGCGGATGATATGTTCATAATAATTACGCTGCCATAATTTTCGACCGGGTGTGTTTCGGATAATATTCATCTGTTTGGTGGAGACGGTCTTAAAAGCCCCAACTAAACGCGATAACGGTTTACATTTTCGTGTATTTTCGGTAGGGGCGGTTCGCGAACCGCCCTCTCTACGAATAATAATAATCCCATGCAGGTGATTTGGCATAACTACGTATCTATCCAAATGCACATAATCATATTGCTCGGCCAGCCATTTCCAGCATTTGTCTATGATTCGACCGTATTCATATAGCTGAATCTCTCCGTCAGAAAATTTCCCAAAGAGGCACTTGTGGCCAAGAGCGCAGATCGTAACGGAATACCAGCCATCTTGCGAATAGTCATAGCAACCCAGCCGAATGGAACGACGGTGATGGATATCAGGGTCATATTTGCCGCACATGAAAGAATTTTATGATATATCCGTTAAGTTGCAAGATCTTAAACGTTTGCGTGCAATAATCGTGCTTCGCCTATGCTCTGGGCTCCGAATCCACGCGAGATACAATTCACAATATCCCCAACGTAGGGGCGGTTCGCGAACCGCCCTACGAAATTCGATTGCCTGTTACATTTGGATTTTCTTTATCTATTCGCCAGTTGCCAGGGGTTAGCAACGATATATTGTCGAATGTGGTTCAATTCTTCTTCATTGCGGATGATATGTTCATAATAATTACGTTGCCATAATTTTCGACCGGATGTGTTTCGGATAATATTAATCTGTTTGGTAGAGGCGGTCTTAAAAGCCCCAACTAAACGCGATAACAGTTTGCATTTTCGCGTATTTTTTGTTGTAGGGGCGGTTCGCGAACCGCCCTTACCCGAACCATATATACCCGAACCACTCCGAATTTTCTAAATCTTGCCTATTCTAACGCGCATCTGCACTTCGACATTGGACATTCAGATTCGATACCTGTCCTCGTGAAAACGGGATTCGATATTCTTTTTTCCCTTTTTTCTTTTGCCTTTCCCCTTCTTCTGTGTTATTTTCTGCCCCTAAAGGCATTATGCATCCGGGAGCGGAATCAACAAGAGAAACGATTCAATCGGTACGAAAGTGCTTGGCGGATTAGGATTTAGGTGCTCGTCGAAAACTTTTGAATCCGGACAAGAATTACCGCCGTTTACATATTTTTAAGAAGTATCCGCATACGCTAAAACCGTTGTATTCAGTACGTTTAGGAAATATTAAAGGGCAATTAAAAATGCATAACAAGCATATTAGTGAAATCAACTCTTTAGAGAAAGAAAATATAAATCTCCTAGTTGCTGACGAACACAAACCAAACTTAGCAATAAGAGACCGCGTTTTCACAAGGTGCCTATTACTACGCCTAGGGCTTAAGAAGGCTAATTTTGATAAGATAACTTTCCATCAATGCATATTTCAAGATTGTTATTTCAGAGAAACAAAATTTCACAATGTAGATTTCACAGGGTCCACATTTAGAGATTGTAATTTCGAACGTGCTACTTTTCAATCATGTCGATTTCGCTATGTTACATTTAGCCGTTGTCTTTTGGACTATAGTGAGATAATGCAATCATTGCCAAGTGAGCCTAATATAGCTATTCTTCTGCTGAAATCATTGCAGCGCAATGCACGTGAGATTGGAAACAGGAATTTTGCAGACAAGCTTCTGTCTCAGCAGATAGACGTGGAAAAACGCGATTTGAAGAATAGAATATGGGCAGTTTCTAAATACTATAAAGATAGATACGAAGGGCTGGATCGATGGCTTAGTCTAGCTCAATTCATAAAACTGGTCTTGTCAGGGTGGTTTTGGGGCCATGGTATGAGACTAAAGTCACTCTTCAGAAGCGCGCTAATATTATTATTGCTTTTTACGAGCTTATTCTATTTCTTCGGAGCGTTTTTACATCAAGGTCAACCTTCACAGTTAAGCATTTGGATGTCTTTCTATATTAGCATAGCTACTTTTACAACTCTCGGATATAGTTCACATATACCAGCATCTGGTTTTACTTATGTCCTACACGCCACTGAAAGTTTGACTGGAGTTCTTTTCCTTGGTTTTCTTGCAGCTTCTTTGTATAGGAAATTCGCGCGATGAATCTTCAAGTTCTTAAAAAGTTACCTGATGTTCTGTCCGTCGTTCTATTTGGGTCTACGGCTAGAAGGGACGCCGATCAATATTCAGATAAAGATTTTTTTGTGATGTGTTGCAATCTCGATCTCGAAAATCTGCTAAAAATGAAGCAGGATGTTTTAGTACCCGCCATAGGCCAAACAGAAGGGATTTCTTGTTATAGGCACGCAGATACTCTGGTTATGGCGCAGAAGGGATCTTTATTTCTCTGGCACCTCAAGCTACAAGGTAAGATCTTATTTTCTAAGAACAATGTTTTTGAGAATATCTTATCAATTCTACAGCATTATAATAACTACGAGAAAGATTTGTCACTTTATATGGGGCTTCTCTTAGATGTTGACAGCAGTCTTGAGAAGCATAAATTCATATCTGAATTCGATCTTTCCATCCTTTTTACAATTGTTAGAAATATATGTATCCTTTTGTGCTACCACGAGGGAACACCAAAATTTGGGCGGTCAAATGCGTATCTAACAGTCCGTAGTCTTTTCAATAAAAGCCTACCATTAGAAGACTGGGTATTTCCGACACTAGGTTCATATAAATTATGGTATGAACGAGGAGTAAAACCGAAGAAAGATTTGAACCGAGACTTTCCGGCTCAATTGGTGTTAAAACAGATAAAGAATTTGATCGATTTTGCAAGGGAGAGATGCAAATGATGCAGCTTCTGGAGGAACTTCGACAAGAAGCTATGAATTTAACGACAAAGGCCCTGGGTCCTATCGGTTTCGATTATCGGAGGAGAACTCGAGTAGAGAGATTATTATTTCTCATATCAAAGAAACACTGCAGAGAGAATCTCGCTTATGAGCTTGGTGGTCTCGGTTATAGTCACAAACGAAGCTTCTACGAATATGTTAAAGAGAACCAAATTGGCAATGAAGATACCAAAGTTGTGAAGGCTGCATTTGAAATATCAAACTTAGTCAGTAACCTATCATCAAGCGATCCCTATGTAAGAGAAGAGACTATTGAGGAACTGGGGGGGACTATATACTCGATGCTGGACAATCTGAGAAAAAGAATATTAGGTTTCATCGATGACATGAGCAATATTTATAGACTCAAAGGTGCTGAAAATAATTGATGAGAAATCAGATGAAATTCAAAATTAAGAACTTCGCCCTTTTTCCTTGGCCAACACTTTCGTACATACGATGGGTGGCAGCCACTTAGCAAACGTAGTGAGCGAAGTGGATGGTAGTTCTTGCGCTTGTCCGCCATAGCTTCAGCGACGGCGGGAGAATCCAGTATCCTTTCGAGCTTTACTCAGATCAGTCATGACGGCCAAAAAAATGCTTTTTTGTCCGTTTTTCGTTGATTTTTCGTTGAAAATATGTTATAATGCGCAAATGTTTGCCAGATGGCTAACATAAACCGCCAGCAGGCGAAGATAACCGCTAAAAAGCCCAGCCCCGGGTCAGCAGACCCAAGTAAAAATAATCCTTAGTCTTTAGTCTTGCGTCTGTAGCCTTGAGTCTATTATGAATCGTCTATCGTCTGTCTTCTGTTTTCTGTCATCTGTCTTCAGTCTTCCGTCTTCTGTCCTCGCCCCTCTACAACTGTCGAGAACTCTCTACAAATCAACCCTTTTTACGCAAAACAAACCCAATTTCCGAAACACCAAAATGAATGTAAATCTATATAATACAAGGGATTATGAAAATAAATGGCAGCGGATAGTCCGAAAAAACAAACCCAATTCAAACCCAATCAAAGCCAATCTCCGAAAAGCCAAAATGAACGCAAACGTTTGTGTCACAAAGGATTACAGAAAAAAAGATGATTTCACAGTCCGAATAAACAAACCCAATTTCATTAAAGGCCCAAAATGAACGTAAACGCTTTTTTACAAAAGGATTATGAAAATGAACCGCCTACCGGCCCAAAAAAACAAACCCAATCAAAGCCAATCTCCGAAAGGCCAAAATGAACGTAAAATCACTCGCCAAAAAATCCGGCCACACCCCGGCAGAGCTGTGCTTACTTTTTCTCTTGTATCCAATTATCATAATGTGTAAACTCAATATTCCAGGTTTCATAGCTAACAACTAAAACCTCAACAAAGGAGAAAAAATGATGAAGACCAAAACCGTTCAACGACGTCAATTCTTGAAATCCACCGCGGCTACCGGAATCGGATTGCTCATTCTACCCAGCGGCACACTCTCAGGCGCAAACGCCCCCAGCAACAAGCTCAATGTCGCCCTGATCGGCGTGGGGGGCCGGGGTCGCTCTCACCAACGTCCCATTTCAAGCGAGAACGTTGTGGCCCTCTGCGACGTCGATGAGAACCAACTGGCCACTGCTGCCAAGAAGTTTCCCAAGGCCAAACACTACGTTGACTGGCGCAGGTGCCTCGATCAGAAGGGCCTCGATGCGGTTATCTGTTGCACAACGGACCACACGCACGCATTCGTAGCCAACTGGGCTATGAATCGAGGGCTGCATATTTTCTGCGAGAAGCCAATGGGCAACTGCGTCGAAGAAGCACGCGTCGTGCGCGAGACCTATCTCAAGAACAAACACAAGCTGGCCACACAGTGCGGCACGCAGCGGCATGCCAACCCGAATTTCAACCGTGTGCGTGAGCTGATTTTGGACGGGGCCGTCGGCGAGCTGACAGATGTATACGCCTGGGGTAACCGCCAGATCCCCCGGCCGGGTTACCTGCCCGCACAGGGCGAACCGCCGAAGAATCTCCATTACGATCTGTGGATTGGACCTTCACCCTGGCATCCTTACAATCCGGGGTACATCGGCGGCTGCCTCAAGTGGAACATGTACTGGGACTTCGGCAGCGGCCAGATCGGCGACATGGGCAGCCATACGATGGATCTGGCCTGGAACGCAATCGACGCCGGCCTGCCGACATCGATCCGGGGCAAAGGCGACCCATTCAATCCCGACGTCACACCGGTCAAGTTGGAGAGCAATTTTGATATACCTGCGAATAACTGGCGCCCGGCCATTCGTCTGAGCTGGTACCAGGGCGGCGCAATGCCCAGATCGCCCAAACCCTACGTTGACCTGAACAAAATCGGGCACGGCGTGATGTTCAAAGGCAGCAAGGGTTATGTCATTGCCGATTTCGGCTCGCGACTGGTACTGCCTTTTGGTAACGACGCCGATCTGACCTACTACAAGAGACGCAGCGCCGACAAGGTCATCCCTGACATTGGCCACTTCCAGGAGGAATGGACCAATGCGTGCAAGGGCAACCTTAAGACCTCGTGCGATTTCGAGTACAGCTGCAACCTAATCGAGACAATGCTCCTGGGTCTGGTGGCCTATCGCGTCGGCAAGAAGCTCGAATACGACGGCGCCCGTGGTCGCGTGACTAACAGTGCCCAGGGCAACGATCTGCTCCGCCGCCAGTACCGCCCCGGCTGGACCCTCGACGGGTGATGAAGATACCAATAAAACCGTATCTCAACTCAGGGACCAGAGGACGGACCGTACATGTGTACACCACGGCGTGCAGCCTCAATGGCTTCCAGCGTGTCCTGCGGCGCGCCTGGATCGCCTTGTGTATGCATCCAGCGATCGAGTTCGACACTGAGACGCTTCTTGACGGCAGAGGTAGCCGGATCGTCGGCGAGGTTCGTCATTTCGTAAGGATCTTTGGCGGTGTGATACAACTGCTCAGCAGGTCGGCTCATATATCGCTTGACCAGGTTATAGGTGTGACGATTGGCCCAGGCTTCCCTTATCCAGGTTGACCAGTAAGGATTGTTTAGTGTGCCTTCACCGGACCAGCCCATTAAGTGTTTTTCGATATAGATTTCGTCGGGCCGGAGGTTGCGGATGTAGCGGTACTGCCCATCGCTGATAGTTCGAATCGGGTAAGCCGGGCCTTCGGGAATGTTGTTGTGCATGCCATAAACGAACTTGCGATGGGTGGATTTCTTCCCCAGTAACACAGGCAGGAAGCTCGTCCCATCGTAAGCGTGCCTGGATACGTCGCCGCCGGCTGCATTAAGAATCGTCGGCAAAACGTCGGTGTATTGAACCAGAGCGTTGGTGCGTCGTCCCGGCGCGATCTTCCCCGGCCACCGGGCGATCAAAGCTGTGTGCAAGCCCGTATCCCAATTGGTCCACTTGCAACCGGGAAATTGGCTCCCCTGCTCCGAGGTAAAGAGGACAAGCGTATTGTCTGCTCGGCCGGACTGGTCCAATACCTTGAGTATGTCGCCGACCTGTCGGTCCATGTAAGTAATCTCGGCCAGGTAGCGCGAGAAGTCTTCGCGCGTGCGCGGCGTCTCGGCGATGTTCGGCGGCAGATTCAGCCTCTTCGGAGGGTATTTTGACGCATCCCCCATCACCCACGGTACATGCGGCTCGACTAATGCAACGACAAGACAGAAAGGCTGCTCCTGATTGTCTCCCATAAACCGGCGGATATTCTGTGTATCATGCGGCCTGGTTGGATTGCGAACGCAACTTGCATCAAAGCCTCCAACCTTCTCGAAGGGAAAAGCCTTGGCCGGCTTAACGTGTACTTTTCCTGCAAGACCGACACGATAGCCCAGAGACTTCAGATGATGTGGCATACTGGTGACATTGGGCCGACTGGCCGAATGGTTCCATGCACAGCCATTCCGCATTGGGTAGAGTCCTGTGTACAACTCGGCCCGACAGGGCTGACACATCGCTGAACCGAGATACGCCCGGTCAAAGACAAGCCCGTCCGATGCCAGCCGATCGATGTTTGGTGTTGCTGCGTTCTTTCCGCCAAAGATCGGCAGGTCGTTGTACGTACAGTCGTCGGCCATGATCACAAGGATGTTGGGCTTTGTCCGTATCGCCGATTCTCGAGCTGCTAAAACTCCCCTGCCTGCCACGGCGGACGCCGCCGCCAATCCCGCATATCCTAAGAATTCTCGTCTGTTCAACATTTTTTCACCCTAATCTAATATTGGTCGTATTTAATGGCCCCTGAATCAGACCTTGTTCGCGCTGTGCAGTGAAACTCAAAGGCGCTTCTCGTTCTACTGACGGCTACCCATGCAGACGATATCCCCGTTGCGGGTACTGATGAACAACTGGCCGCCTGCGGCCGCCATTCCGTCCCAGACCGGCGGGGCCGGCAGCTTGTACTCCGCGAGCCTCTTGCCATCGCCGGCAGCAAAGACCGCCAGGACGCCTCCCTTCCGGCCCTCCCATGCGCCGTGGGGATCCTTTGGATCGACGACATCGGGCGTACCGGCCACAAAGATCGTATCTCCCGCCCGGACCATGGCAGTGACCCGAATGCCGAGACGCTGTTCCCACAAGGGCTTCGGCCCCTGCTGGCGGCGCCTGCCCGTGACCTGCTTGCTCTTTGAACCGCGAGCGGGGGCCTTGAGCGGCATGCACCTAAGCCGGTACCCCTTCGCGCCGGGTGTGAAGACTGTATTAGCACCGCGAGAGAAGTAAACCTCCACCCCGTATGCAACGTCCTTGCCAAGGACCATGAGGCCGGACGTCCTGGCTTGGCCGACTTGCCAGAACGTTCGGTTAAACCAGTTCTCGTCGAGGTAGCCGCCCGTCGTGTAGAGGTGATGTTCGCCGCTGCCGCCGGATGACGTGACCTGCATTTGCCGGATGAACACGTTCGCTCCATCGAAGGCGGGGATGTCATTCAGCAGCCCTGACATCGTGTTGGCGCTGGTCTCGGGCGCCATCTTGCCTGTTTCAGGATCGGGGTTGTAAATCGTCTCATGATGGACCACCTTCCCCGTCCTCGGGTTGAGGGCGTAGATGTGGATACCACCGTCGATGTACGACGATCGCCCGGCTGCGAACCAGCACTTCCCGTCGTGTACGAGCACACTACCCGGCACCGGCCAAGGCGACTCCAATTGGTCGAAGGCGGTTATTAGGCAATGTTGCGGCGCCGCATCGAACCGCCACACGAGTGCTCCGTCCGCAGCACGAAGGCAATAGACCCGTCCGTCCGCCGAGCCGAAGATCGCAAGCCCATCGTGCAGCGTGGGAGGCGAGTCCACCCGGGAACCAGCCGTAAACTTCCAGATGCCCCTGCCGTCGCCGGCACCCAGAGCGTGGATGGTGTGGGTATCAACGTCGGCCACCAGCACCCTGCCATCTCCGATGACGAGGCCGCTGGGCCTGACGCCGATGTTGGTCTGCCAGGCGACCTCCAGATCCGCGCTGACGGCCGAGACGGTGGCGCCGCTGCGCCGGGAGTCGTGCCGGTATGTGGGCCATTCATGTGGATTCGCATCTGGCGACTGCCGATTGCCGATTTTCCCATAAGCCGGACCTTTGACAAGCCGTGTCCGAACGTTATCTTTTGACCTGTCAGATGTTCGACCCTCGGACTTCCTTTCAGGGGCCAGGGCATTGAAGCCGGTAAGCTTGGCACTGATGTAGCACCCGCACGGATGCGGAGTAACGTAGAGCAAGCCGTTACACGGCAGGTATCCGACCAAGCAGCCGCTGCGCACCCAGTGGTTTTGGTAGTTTACCCCGGTAGACAAATCCACGAACTCCACGCCGCGCCGACACGATAAGAGAAACCTCTCGGTGCTCTTGTTCCGGTAACAGCGGTGATGGTGGCCGACGTCGAATATTTCTTTGGTCGATAGCTCCCTGTTCAGTTTGCCGGTCCGCAGATCAAGTGCCTGGATGCGGTAATCTACCTTACTCGTGTCCTTGGCTCTGAAGCCGTTGCCCCACGAGGAACCGTACTCAGTTTTGGCGTCCACATGGGTCCACACCGCCTCGCCCACAACGAATACGTCCGGCTGTGTGCAATGGCCCCAGCTGCCGTAGGTGTGCTTCCACATCTGCCGGCCGTCCTCGGCGGCGAAAGCGTAGAGTGCACCCGGCATGGTGTGGTAGGTGTGGTGCGTGTTCGGCTCGGGCTGGGCCAGCAGAACAACGCCGTCGTGATACATCATCACCGTCAGGCGGTACTCATACATCCCTGCGAAGCCGATCCGCCGCACGGCGCTGGCCGGCAACGCAGGGCGATCGATCCGCCAGATACTCTTGCCGGATTTCCCGTCCAGGCATTCAATCGCCTCTGTCGTAAGGATGAAAACCTTGCCGTCGCCTGCGACCAGCTCGAGCCTGCCGAACGGGTCCTGGCCCTTGCTGGCGGTGATACCCCAAAACGGACCTTTCTTCCAGAGCAAGCGGCCGGTCTCGACGTCGACCGCACAGACATGCTTAGCAGGAGCCCCGATTTTATCGGGAGAGACCTTTTCAGACGGATTGATTGATATAATTAACCGCCCGTCGGTATAAAGTATCTCATCGGCGTTGGCAGTCTCGGTGTAGAGGCGTTTCACCTCGCCTGTGGCTGCATCGAGGGCCGTCACCGGTGCGGTGACACCAAGCGTGACATACACGGTATCTCCGACAGCCACCAGACGCTTGCCCACGTTAGGCGGCATAGTGAATCGTCCGGTGGTGACACCCTGGCCCGTGTTGGGCGTGCCGCTGAATTCCTTTGACCCCCACTTCGGTATGGGGCGCTTCCAGAGCAATACTCCGCTGAAGGCATCACGTGCAACAACGAACCACTTGCTCGGCACGGTGCCGTCCACACAGGTCAGCGTTTCATCGCAGATGTAGAACAGCCGCCCGCCGGCTGAGACCATCGCGCTGACACTCGGCGTCCAACCATGGCCTCGGGCCCAGAGCGGCCCGGCCGTCCACTGGAGATGTTGCGGCGGGCCAACGACGAGGTCGTTCGCCACGGGGTTGCCGCCGGCATCGTGGAGATGATGTGTCCACTCATCGATTGCGTCCGGCCACGGCTTGACGACCTTGTCCCATTTGTTCGGCGACTTGACGTACGCCACACCATTGGGGGCAAGAACGCGCAGGCATTCTTCCAACGGCACCTGGCCAAGGTCCTCGGCGACCAGCAGGTTCACCAGGTTGTCGGCATACGGCAGGCTTCGGCCGTTGAGTGTTTCGACTGACACTCTGCCGTACAGGCCGAGCTTCTGGATGTGCTTGCGGGCCTTGGCCACTAAATCCGGATCGGTATCAAGCCCGTGCACGAGGTATCTGTCATTAACGCCCAGCGCCGCGGTAAGCTCGCCGTCGCCGCAGCCAAGGTGCACGATTAGACCGCCTTTGACGTCGGCAGCATCTACAATCTCTCTTGCTTGCTGTTCGGGGCCTCTCGGCTGGGCCATTACAACTGATAAAGTGCATGAGATCCACACAACACAGGTAATCCTGATAAAATCGGGAAGTAACCAACACTTCGTTTTCATGAGCTGTTCTCCTCTTAGGTACACCGAGCCATTACTTTCAGTTTTCTCCTGACGATTGTATTCTATAACAGTATATTAGCATAAATGTTTGATATTTCAAGAATTGTTGCTATGATTTATCTTCGCACCGCCCCTATGAGTATGGGGACAGGGCACCCTGGATGAGGCTATTATCAACCAACATTAATTATTAGCTGTACTGTATGATTTATTAAAGTAATATAAGTCGTTTACACGATTAACTTACCAGGGGAATGGTTCCCATGGAAAGGATAAACGATGGAGCGACGATTTGAAATACGGAAACGGGA
>SDBS01002747.1_pt1 | contig 17455 bp, 15 predicted proteins | sample 2277091 | NCBI WGS metagenome assembly SDBS01 (sample SAMN10404972, study PRJNA504765) | marine sediment metagenome | isolation source: marine sediment core GS10_PC15, 163 cmbsf | place: Arctic Ocean: Southern Knipovich Ridge | collected 2010 | reverse complement strand
ATCCTGGTTAAAGAAGCTCGAGTCTCTCTGAAGAAGGCAATTAAAGAAGGCGGTAACTGTCTGATTGCTTTCAGAGCTGATCCGGAAAAATTCCGCAAGGTTGTGACTTCAGTACCCGGATAGTCCTGATCCAAATCCGATTCGGAACTGCCGCACTCCGGAACCACGTATAGAGCGCACCCTACTCTTCTGCATGAAGAGTGTGCCCGCTGTCAGTTGTTGTGTAGAGGCAGATACTTTTCGATCAACAGCAAGGTATGATATATACTATTTAAGATCCTCCTATGTTATTCCTGTAGGGTTTTTATACTTTAAAAACACTTAGAATCTCCTTACACATGCAAGATAGGTTTTCTTGGTCCGGTAGGATTTGTGCTGAAGCCTGAGGAGGTTACGCATTTCCAGAAAAGCTTTTTCCTATTCTGTAGATAAAAATAACATCGCAACATTCGATTGTTGATTGCAGCTTGGGTGGAACACGTAATATAATATGTTAGGACGATTATGATGAAATAAAACATTTATTTTAAAACATATTGAAGAAATGAGAATAAGGAATTAATAACATAATGATAGATTTCAAAAATATTTATAATACGCAAAGTAAAAAATACGATATTCTTGTTCAACATGAAGATTACAAAAATAATATTTTGTATAACAACCGCATCAACTCGGGCTGGCTATTCCGTTGCGCTCCATTGCCAGCCGGTTATGCGGAGCGTTGTGCGGCAAAGCTTACTAACCAACATTGTAATAGCGAAAGGCAAGTTGAAGGAATTATATGACACTTGAAAAATTCATTCGGCTTATGCCAAAGATTGAACTCCATGTTCATCTTGAAGGTTCAATCCGCCCTGAAACTCTCCTGACATTAGCAGAGCGAAACGATGTAGCTCTTCCGGTAAAATCAATAGAAGAGTTACAAAAATGGTATCAATTTTCAAGTTTTGCTCATTTCATCGAGATTTACTTTGCTATTTGCAACTGCATCCGCACACCGGATGATCTTGAACTTATTGCTGCTGAATTCCTAAAACATCAGTCCGAACAGAATATAAAATACAGCGAAGTGATTTTCACACCATATACACATCATGAGCATGTGACATTTGATGAACAATTTGCTGCCATCAATCGCGCGCGAAAAAAAGCCGAAACAAATCTGGGAGTCCGCATGGGATTGGTTCCTGACATCTCGAGACAGATGCGCCCTATTGAGGAGAGTTTTCTTGTTGCTGATTGGGCTGCCCAAAACATGGAAAATGGTATCATTGCACTCGGTTTAGGTGGCCCTGAGGTTGATAATCCTCCTGAAATCTTTCAAGAAACATTTGAGCGCGCTCGCGCTGCTGGTTTACCAAGTCTTCCACATGCCGGAGAAACCGTTGGGCCTCAGAGTATTTGGGGTTCGATAAACACTCTTTTTGCAGTTCGTATTGGGCACGGTGTTCGTTGTTTAGAAGATCCTAAATTAGTTACATTTCTTCATGAAAGACAAATCCCTCTTGATGTATGCCCTACGAGTAATGTATGCCTAGGGGTTGCATCGACATTGGCGGAACATCCTCTGCCGAAGTTATTAGAAGAGGGTTTGTTTGTGACGATAAACTCAGATGACCCACCTATGTTTGATACAACGCTGACGGATGAATATCTTCGTATCTCGGAAACTTTTGGTTTTGATATAACGCTTATCAAGCAGTTTGTGATCAATGGTATTCATGCGAGTTTGCTTTCATCAGATACTCAACATGCGTTAGAAAACGAATTTAGAACGCAGTTTGCAGAGTTAGAAAATGAACCTGGATTGTAGATATTCTAATGCTGCACAACCCTGCATGCAGGCGACCCGGCTGCGCCGGAGGGTAAGCGGCGCGATTGACGGCGGATGTTGTCTTGCTAATGAAGTTCAGGGTAAAAAACGCCAGGCGCCTGATGTCCTCGTTATATTTATGGAATATCTCCTACAATTCCGTAAGTATTGCGCGTATCGAAATGTCCGCTATTTTCCGGATTTTATTGCTTTTTTAATATCAACGTTACCCACGTAAGAAAATGTCCACCTCCTATGCTGGCCGACACTATGGCCAACGCAGATCCCTACGCAGTGGACATTCCTATGTCTCACGCCTGGAGAAATTTCCACCCCCACACTTGGCACATTTCAGATGCACATGGCTGGCATACAAAATGGTATCCTTCCCTTTTTGATGAATACTATAATGCCAAGCCAGCTTATGATGCAATTCGAGAAGAACTTTCAAAACATAATGATTAAGCTGAATACTAAAAAGTGGATATTGATAGCAGTATCGGTGTTTGTCAAGGTTGATCTACTCACCATGGATATCTCATAAGACAGCAATCCAGGATCTATTATGACTGCACTAATGTGGCTCATATCAGATTGGCATTTAAAACAGCATGTATACCGCCTGGTTGCACATATCGAGGAATTCCGACGCGTCTTTCGCCTGGGCAATGTTTGAGCCGATGATCTCTGCGGTCTGCACATCTATGAGCTTGATGTTCAGGTAGAAGATACCTCCCACACGGTTGATACTTCCCAGCACGATAATATCGGCGCCGGAGATTTTTCCTATTTTGATAGCTGTATTCTCGTCGATCAGATCTGAGGACTGGAACCTGGTATCGGTGCGGGCGGAAGAATCAGCTTCTGCAACCTTTTGCGTTTCCCGGGCATCGAGCCGGTGACGCAGCAGGCTGATCCGTTCATGGAAGGTCGGCGCCTGTCCTTTTCCTGTTATTCCCCCGGTAATACCAAGCTCATCGGGATCAACAAATCCATCGTTATTGGCATCTCCGGCGCCATCGAGCCGGACGTTCCGGTTCACGGGGTGAGGAAACAGGATTGTACTCACAGCTGCTTCGATTTACTGTTTTTCAATCCGCCCGTCTCCATTCTTATCCGCCAGTTTCTTAAGTTCCGCGGATACCTTTGCGGACACAGAAATGTCCCCGGCAAGAAAAGCGACGGCGGCATCGATCTCTTCCTGATCAACAAGGCCGTCACCGGACGGGTCCAGAACACTGTCCATCGGTGTCACTACCGGGTACGGCGGTTCGGATTTGGCTATAACAATTCCCTTTCCAAGAGCCGATGCCTGGAGGGCGAGGAGAACATCTTCCTTGTTTACTTTTCCGTCATGATTGAGATCGAGGGCTCTTTCAAGATAGTTTTCCACATCATGAAAGCGGCTTAGAGACTGAACTATGGTCACCTGCTCATCCTTGTCGATCCTTCCGTCCCCGTTGCCGTCGGCAAGTTCATCCAGGTAATTGGATACATTCCTGGGAACCGGGAGGAACAATGCATCGGGACAGGGAGAATTGATCGACGTATTGATGAAGTACTCCCGTGCTTCTATTATCTCATCCCTGCTAACCTATCCGTCGCCGCTTTTGTCCATCCATCGGTCGAGATCGTTGTCTACCGCCCGTGGTTTCTGAAACCGTTCATCCCCTGCCATAAAAGTGTAAATCAGTTCCAGCTCACTGTCTATTATCTTACCGTCACCATTCAGATCCATGTTATTCACAGCATAGTAGCCGGGAATAAAACCAATGAGCCAGCGGGGCCCTTTAAGGAAAAGGATCTCCGCAGCCCTCTGATGGTCCTTGTCGTCAATAAAGCCGTCGTTAGTCGCATCAAACAATTCATCCATCGCTCCGGCGGCAGTATGGGGCGTCCTGAAAAAATCCGCAGCCAGGGAATAGAGAATCTCGTGCTCATCTCCCTGCAGGAAACCATCCCCGTTCTTATCCCCAAGCGCCTGGCATCGGTTCGTTACCCATAGACCGGGTACAGGCAGCCCTAATTCCAGATGTACAATTTTCCATCTACCATCTCTTTTTGCAAAATGAAGCCATTCATATATCATTCTATCTTCAAACTTGAAACCGTAGCCTTGACCGAACTCTCCATGGTCTTCATAAAACTTCGGTTCCGGAAGTCTATAATCTTCAAAAGGATCGAGTTCCTTAAAAAAATCCAGGCGGAATTCCCGTATGGCGTCGATACCGTGAAAGTCCGTACGCCGGCCTTTCCTGTCGCCAAATCCCAGCATCGCTTCCGGCCACAGGAGTCCGGCAAACCGGTCGTGATCCTTTGTACGGATTGTTTCTTCCCATTCTTTCATCAGACGGCCGATCTCTTCATATTTGACTTCGAACAGTACTTCGTCTTTACCGGGCTCTTCTGCAGGCGGGGCTGATACACAGGTGGTGATAAATACCACCGCGAGGGCGATGGCAAGAAATTGATTGAAATACCGAGGAATTTTCATACTTGTTCCTCCTATGAGATATGGTCAGGTGCTATTTATAGTAAATTTTATACCACAGGATGGACGGGAAATCAAGAAAAATTGAAATAATAGATAGTAAAAGTAAAGACTGGCGTTGGGTAGGGAATGCCTCATATTCTGTAGCCGTAAAGGCGATCGAGGCACAAAAACCGCCCCTATTTTTCCCCTGGGGGGTACCCCCCGGGGAAGACTGTACACGACAACAATGCTGACATATAGGGCCTGCGCGACAAGAAGGGAAAACACCATTATGTAAATACTGCTACGCTTACCCTGTCTTTTGAAGATTTCAAGAGATTCCTGGTTTGGAGCCGGAACGAAATACGATATATGAGCTTCTCATGAAGCGAAATGCAGCTCTTTAATTTTCCTGCTCTTTATTGACTAAAATTTCCACAGGCACGAGGATCTTCTCAAGCCGCCAGGCTGCTGCCATATAGCCATATGGTTGACCTGCAATCTTAATAAAGTACTGATCTTTTTCCTTGAAATGAGCCCCCACCTGCAGAGTGTAGGATGCATCATCGATAGTTGTGAACTCAATCTCAGCCTCAGGATCAGCAAAGCCTGCCTGATCCTGCGCGACATCGACAATAAACTCATTTCCTTCAAATACTGCAAGAGTATTGGCCACGGAGTCAACCTTTTCCGGGGAAAGCGGGTATAAAGAGCTGTCCATTCCATAAACCTGCCATGTTTCAACACCTGAAATATTCTCCAATACCAGTGTATAGTCAAGATCATGCAATTTGCCCTCTTGTTCGGGGAAGCTTATACGGCTTCTGATGGTTATCCGGATAATATCCTCACCGGTAAGATCGCGGGGAAAGAGACGTAAATCGGACCAGAAGCTTTTGTCACTATTGAGATAAAAGTTTAAAGAACGGTCACTCTGAATAACCTCATTGCTGCCCTCCAACCTGATATAATTACCCTTTGAACCAAGCCCGCTTTTACCGATATGCAGGTGGACAATAGCCTTTCCCGAGCTATTAAATAATTTCAGTTGCTTTGAGTTTTCCCCGCTTACTTCAAAGTTCTGCCAATTTTCCGGGTTTGCACTTACAACCTGGCTTCTTTTCAAAGAGATCACCAGATCTAAAAGAGAATCGACCCTGCTCTCCAAAGCCGGAAAAGCCATGTTCCTGATCATCACGACCCAGTCTTCACTCCTTCTCTCCAATTCTGTAGGCAAATCACCTTCTATAATTTCAATCCTGGCTACTGATTCCTTATTAAGAATTGCAAACACCGGTTCCCGGGCTTTTCTGTTTTGAACATTCTCAGACGAAAAAACTAGTCCCAGCACATAGGTAAAGGTCAGGAAAGCCAGGATTATGCTTAAGATGATTACTTTTTTCTTCACAGTTAAGTCAAAACCCATTTAGCCCTCCAGCCCGATAGTTAGACTTTTTTTTCTGCGCTTGAAAAAGCGGAACAACCCGAAGGCTACAACTATTACCGGTATCAGTACAACATTAATAGCTCGAGCCATAAAGATGGCGCGGTCTTTTTCTTTCGGATCCTGTATCTTATTTAACCGGATATCCCTGGTCACCCGGGTTTTTATTTCGAGCAGGTCATCATCATTGGCCAGCCATTCAGCGGAGTTGCTTAAAAAACCCATATTGTAAACAGCATCGGTATACTGGTAGAAATCACTGGCAAAATCGAGGTCGCCTACAACCAGGATGCGATTATCCGGACTGCTTTTTTTTATCTCCTGCCATTCCCGTAATTCTCCATCTCTTTCAGGAATTACTGAAAAAAAGGTATCAAAAGAACCTGTCAGTACAGCCGCCAGGTTGTATTGTTTTCTTGATTCTTTATCCATAAAAAAAAGTGCTGCTGAACGGTTGGGAAGAGTTTCAAATCTATCCTCCATTAACCATGCATCCGGTGTGGTTTTAATTATTGCTTCCGCAGTAATACCGCTCTTTTCAATAAGCTCCAATGGGCTTGCCCAGTACAGATCAAGACCGCCGAAGCGCGCGGTAATTGGATTATCACGGGAAACGAATTGATCCGATACAGTAACCCAGTGGGGATATTTATCCATTAGCTGCCACATTACCTGACCGAAAACCACACGAGGCTGTCGGAAATTCTTGCAATACTCATCCAAAACCAACGCTCTTTTTACCTTTACTCCATAGCTTTCAAGCATATCCAGTAAAGGTGAATTTTCCATTTTTGCCGCCTCAAGGTTGCGGCGAAAATCAACATTCACTCCCTCAACAGCAAAGAGAGCCCTGCCGCCTCTCATAATATACTGGTCTATGGGGAAGAGATCGAACTCAGCCAGATCTTTGTTGCCCAGTACAAAAAGAATAGAAATATCATCAGGAATATCTTCTCCCCTGCCGACCTCGGTTACACTGAAATCCCGGGAGAGCTCTGCCTGCAGAGCCTGGAAGTTCTGCTGGATTGAACTATCAGTATTGCCTATGAGTATACCTATTACCCGTTTTTCGTTATTCACCGCTTTCCTTATCCTTGATGTGAGGTCATACTCCAGAGTGTCGATCCGGCCCACCACCTGAAGGGTTTCAGAGCGATCCAGATATTGGATTACAATCCCGGTATAAACTCGGGCCACACTGCGTTCATCTTTCTCTATCACTTCTATCTGCTGCGGGTAAACGCCCAGAGACTCCGCTTTACCCGCATCCCCGGTTTTGGCGGGATCAAGAACGGAGACTATGATCTTACCCCTGGAATAGGCGGCATACTCCTGAAGTAAATCCTCAATTTGAGCAGGAAAGGTGTAGAGTGACTGCAAACGCTCGGAAATATAATAGGTAATATATACCTGCTCCGGAATTTCCTGAAAGAGCTTTTTAGAAACCTTTGAAATGGTAAAAGCCTTATTTGCGGTAAAATCCAGCCTGACGAAGTAACGGTTGCTGTTCAGAGCAAATAAAAGTAAAACCGACAAGGTAAGAAAAAGGATTAATAACTCAGTACTCTTTTTTCGCATCAATTTATCCTCACTGTATCCTCAATGCCATTTCTGAAAAACCAGTGTTTTTGTATTGAGATAAAGGAAAAGAGATATTACCAACAAATAGTAGAAGAGATCGCGGCTGTCAATCAGGCCGCGGCCAAAGCTTTCAAAATGATATCCCAGAGAGAGATAATTAAAAAAACCGGCTGCCCACGGCGGCAGCTGCGCTACCTGAGTTACCTGGGCAACCAGGGTTAGAAATAGTAGAACGATTACTCCGATTATAAAAGCTGAAAGCTGGTTGGTTGCCTGAGCGGAAATGAAGAGGCCCAGAGATATACCTGCAGCTCCAATCAGTAAAAGGCCAAAGTACTGACTGAATATTTCCCCCCAATCAAATGTACCGAAGGGGCTCAACAACAATGGTATGGGTAGGGTAAGCATCATCATTATAATAAGCATGCCCAATGCCGCCAGAAACTTACCGATAACCAGCTCTCCCTCTTTAAAGGGCAGGGTAAGCAATACTTCTATGGTACCCATTTTCTTTTCTTCCGCCCAGCTTCTCATAGTAATCGCAGGCATCAGAAAGATAAAGACAACCGGAATAATGCCGAAGTAAATCCGCAGAGAAGCAACATTTCTGGTAAAAAACTGCTGTAAATAGAAGAGCCAGACAGATGTAAAAACTAAAAAAGCGACCAGCACAATATAGGCAATAGGAGAATTGAAATAAGATTTAAATTCCTTTTTTATGATAGGCAAAATGTTAATTGACATTCTCTGATTCCTCTCCGGTTAGCTTGATAAAGATATCCTCTAAACTTAAACGCTGCGGCACCATGGCCAGAATTTTATATCCCTTTGCAATGGCCCAGTCAAAGACTCCCTCTAAAGCTCCGCTGTCAGGTGCCAGGGAAAGATGCAGGTTGAAGGTCGCTTTGGATAATTCTCTGCGCTCAATCAACTTTTTAACCCCTGCTACCTGGAGAATTGAATCATCCGGCCCGGTACCGCCCTTTAAAGTAAGGTCAAGCATGGTTTCACCCTTCATCTCCCGCCAGATCTCCTCAGTGGTTCCCTGGGCAACGATCTCGCCTTCATTCAGAATGATGACCCGCTTACAGGTAGCTTCCACCTCCTGCAATCTGTGTGTGGAAAGAATAACTGTTTTTTCACGGCCGAAACGCTTGATCAGCTCCCGGATCTCGATTATCTGATTGGGATCGAGCCCGGTTGTCGGTTCATCAAGAATTAATATTTCCGGATCGTGGATTATTGCCTGGGCAAGGCCTGTTCGCTGCCTGTACCCCTTGGATATTTCATCTATATTACGATAGACTACCTCTGCCAATCCGCACTCTTCCACGACCCAATCCATCCTCTGTTTTTTCTGTTCCCCCTGAAGACGCCGTGATTCAGCCACAAAATTAAGGTATTCCATTACATTCAGATCAGTATATAGGGGCGCATTCTCCGGCAGATAACCGACTGAACGCTTTATCTCCAAAGGATCATTGAAAATACTGTAACCATTTATTTCCGCTGATCCGTAACTTGGGTATATATAACCGGTCAGTATCTTCATAATAGTGGTTTTCCCGGCTCCATTGGGACCTAACAAACCGATTACTTCACCGGTAGGAATCTCAAAGGTGACATTCTTAACCGCTTCTAAAGAACCATATCTTTTCCCCAGGTTGCTCACCGCAATCATAAACAGCTCCGTTTTAAAATCTTTTTTAGAAAGCTAATATTTCCTGGATAAATGGTCAAGCTTCAATAGTTTATCCGCCTGTTATTAATCAATATAGGGAACCGTTAATACCTGCAGATCACGCGTCAAAAAGGTATTGTGAAATATCTCCCTGGCCTCATGGCGCAATTGTTTCAGTTCCCCCTCGCTGTACCGCGGGCTGTAATGGATCAGCCCCAACTTTTTAACACCAGCCCTGGAGGCTATAAGAGCCGCCTGTTTAGCAGTTAAATGTTTTTTCTCTCTGGCTGATTCGGCCAGCTCTTCGGTAAACATGCCCTCACAGATCAGCAGGTCTGCATTCTTGACAAAATCATGCAATCCAGGGTTAAAAGCGGTATCGGTAATAAAGCTGAACTTCCTTCCCAAACGATGCGGCCCCATAACTTCTCCAGGCTGAATTATCCGGCCGGAATCAAGCTCCACCTGCTCACCCCCCTGGAGCCTGGACCATAATGGCCCGCGGGGAATCTCCAGGGCCACAGCATTCTCAGTAGAAAAAACTCCCGGGCGCCTTTCCTCCTCCAGAGAGTAACCGAGACAGGGTTTAGAGTGCAGAAGGGGGAAGGCCCGCACCTGAAAACCGCTGCCCTGGTAAATAATCCCGGGTTCCAGGATCTCCTTGACTACTATCTGATAATTAATATACATATCCAGAATCCGGCGGCTCTCTGCCACATATTCGACAATACGCGGCGGACCGAAGATGTAGAGGGGCTCATCCCTGTCCACCTGGGAAGTAAGCATTAAAATACCGGGGAGCCCGGTTACATGATCCGCATGGGTATGAGATATAAATATTACAGAGATCTTCTTCCATTTCAGATTGAGACGCCGCAGAGAAACCTGGGTTCCCTCCCCGCAATCAAAGAGGAAAAGTTCTCCCCCTCTGCGCAAGAGCACAGAAGTAAGACTCCGACCTGGAAGGGGCATCATGCCGCCCGTGCCGAGTATAAATATTTCCAATATTGAACCTCATATTTAAGTAGTAGCTCAAGAATTTAGCATAAAACCGGAGTTTGAAACAGAGCGGAGCAAAGGTTTTTTTATTTTATCTCGCAGCCAAGAATAGAGCCGGACAGATTGAGATCCCCGGCTGCAAACCGGGGACCACGTAAAATCAGCCTTAAAAAATGTAAATGGGGTGAGAATCGGGATTCTTACCGAAGAAGGTGACATGATCCACCTTCTTCACCTTCTTACCCCTTAACAGGGCGAAGAGACTGCGCTCTATACCCAGACCCCCGCCGAAGCTGGAGGGAAAGAGACGACTGCCGTCTGCAGCCTTCTGACTGGCTGCCATCAGAAAGGGGCCATAGCCTTCAAGCTCTTCAATATTGGTAATATTTCCTTCAGAAAACACAGGTTTGACTTTGATTATCCTATTGTCCAGCAGCCTCTCTACAATAGGCTCATAGAGCCACTCCCTTAGACCTCCGGAGAGCACTTCATAAGCATCGCCATACTCGCCATTAGTGTTGCAGCTTTGGATGCAGAGATCATAATTATATACTTCCTGCGAAGTAAATTCTTTCAGCGGGCGCCTGCTGCCGTCCTTCAAGAGATAGGGATAGATAAGATCATAGTTTTCTCTCATCAGCCCGGTGACCCAGAAAAAATGTCCCTCCACCTCTTTACCCAGATCCCGTTCATAGGTGGCGCCGCCATACTTTTTCACCGCTTCGTCTTTCAGGAAACGGGGAAAGGGCAGCTTTGGGAATTCCAGCCTGACACCCAAAGCGGCCAGGTTGCGCTCATTCTTCTCCTTCAGGGCCGATACTACAGCCGCGATCATGCCTTCAAAAAAGCTTAAAGCCTGCTCCTGATCCTCTTTCAGCAGCTTCTTGACTTTGTCCGCTTTATTCAGGTAGTCATCAAGACTTATTTTATTCCCACGCTTAACCTCGATATCCATCTGAGAAAAGTCAATCAGGTATTTGCCTCTCTGGTTGCCATCGGCGCTTTCCAGTTCCAGCCGTATATTAGGCGAGTCCACAAAGACCCCCTTTATCCGGTTATTGAAGCAGGCCATGAGCTTGGAATAGATCATGGAATGGGTAGTCATGTAGGGAAAGCCCTTATAGTTGATAAAGGGCGAATGCTCAATGTCATGGGCCAAAGGGTCGGTGACAGGTGAAATAGATACCCTCTCCATGTTAAAAAGTCCGTAATCAGTCAGATAGTTATGCATGGTATTAACAAATGTGGTTCGGATCGCCATAACATTATAGATATCATCACCGGTCCACCTGTCAATGTAGCTCCTCCTGATGTACGCCTCCAGAGAATCCCCGCTCTGTTCCAGAGCTGCCTGAAAATTGGCCAGACCCTCACCAATACTCTGTTCCTGATACATAATTTGCTCCTTCCTTTTTAATATGCTGCCTTCGGGAACTGCGTCCTATTCCATGACTGCGCCCTGCCGGCAGATTAAAAAAAAGGCCGATGCTTTAGCATCGGCCTCTTATTTCTAAAGGTTTCTTTCAAAAGAAAGACCAATGCCTGCTGCATCTTTTAGAATTATTATTGGGGTTATTATTGATAATTATTGCGGCAGACAGGGTATCTTTCAACATATTGACAGAATATAGCCTCTTAATTTAAAAGGGTCAAGCCCTTTATGGGCGATATTCCCATTTTATCAGCTTTCCTCTTTTTCTTCCTGTTTTTTTTCAGAAATCTCTATTATAATTTCAATATCGAGGAGGAGCTTATGTTTATCAAGTGGATTGCTGCACTGATCATCGCGATTAATGCCAATACCAGGGCCGGAGAGATAGCGGCAGGAGCTGCCTGCGGTTTTTTGCTGGCTCTACTGCCGGCTGGGAACCTGCTCTGGATCGCACTTTTTCTTATATTTTTCTTTACCAAAATCAACCTGGGCGCCGAGTTTCTCTTTTTAGCTCTTTTTAAGCTCCCTGTGTCTTTACTGGCTGGATTACTGCACGGTATCGGTTACTTTGTACTCACTCAACCGGTTCTGCAGGGAATCTTTACCGCCCTCTATAATATTCCACTTATTCCCTATACACGTTTCAACAATACCGTTGTCATGGGCGGTTTTATTACCGGGATCGTTTTGTGGCTGCCCTTCTTCTTCCTCTTGCGCCTGTTAGTCCTGCTTTACCGCAAGAACCTCAGGGACAAAATAGCCGGCAGCAGACTTGCCGTCAGGTTCCGCAGGCTCCCATTAGTAATAAGTATTGCCCGGGCTGCTCAAAAAATCTCCGGAATCTATGCCGGTTAAATGTCAGTTGTAATGGAGAGGCTATATGGAAAAAAATCCAATTGAAAAAAAAGCACCGAAGATCTTCAGAAAAGAGCTTTCCGATAAAAAATTCAATAAAACAGTGCTCAAGCGGATCAACATAAAAGAGGATCAAGCTTTCCTGCTCAGCGTATTTCAAAAAAAGGCCAATGGGAATTATCAGCTTATAGACACCTTAAGCACAGATCAGCTCAAGAAGCTTAAGAGCATGGCAAAGGCCATTAAGAAAAACAAAGGAGTAATCCAGCGCGGTAAACTATCTATCTTATTATTAATTATTGGCCTGCTTATTATTTTCAATCTCTTTATCAGGGATAAATTACTGGAAAGAGCCATGGAAAAGAGCCTCCAGAGTGTTTTCCATGCCAGGGTGGAGATTGACCATCTTAACTTCGCTCTATTCAAAGGGCAAATTGCCTTCCAGCATCTGCAGGTCGCTGATAAAGATAGACCCTTTAAGAATCTCTTTGAGCTTGGCAGAACCGAGATCTCTCTGGATACCCTGCAACTACTCAAATTGAAGGTTATCGCCAGGAATGTGGAATGTCAGGAGATCCGCTGGAATACAGATAGAAAAGCATCCGGAGCCCTGGAATTGTCACAAAAAGAAGCTCCGGGCGAGGAGCAGGAACCAGGTGCAGCAGCGGCTGGTGAAAAGAAGGGTATTCCCAAATTACCCTTGATAGACATTTCCACGCTCTTAAATGAGCAGATAAATAACCTGCAAAGCATGGCAGAGATAGCTGAAGTCAAGAGCCAGCTTGCAGAGCTTAATGAAAAATGGCCGCAGAGGCTAAAGAATTCCGAAGAGGATCTCAAGAAACTCATCGCAAGTGTGGAATCTATTAGTGAAATCAAGGTCAGCGGCTTGAACTCACTCAAGGATATCGAAAAAATTAGAACTGATATCACCCAGACTGAACAGTCGCTTAAAAGCGTTAAGGCTGAAGCAGCTGAAGTAAACCGCCTTCTCTCGTCCGATGTGAGCAGCATCGATAATAGAATTGACCGGATTCAAGTGAGCATAGACTCTGATCTTACCTACCTGGAATCTTTAATAGATCTATCGAGCGGTAATCTGAAATCAATTCTCTCTTCAATTGCCGCGGGCTATTTACAGGAGAATCTTGGCAGGTACTACAGTTATGGACTCAAGGCAATGAGTTATGCAGCATCCTTATCGGAGGCGCGGAAGAATAGAGAAAAAAAGCCGGCGGTAAAGAGAGGTGGCCAGGATATCCCCTATCCCACTACTCAATATCCGAAATTCCTGCTTCAGAATATGGCGCTCTCTATCGGCAGCAGCCAAAGCGCCCGATTCCTGGCAGCTTCACTACAGAACCTGACCAGCAATCCGGAGCTGATCAATAAACCCCTTACCTTCTCTTTGACACAAAAAGAAAAGAAGCGGCAGCTCTTAATAGAGGGGGAAATCGATTCGCGGAGCAATCGCCGCCATGATTTCTCTCTTAGAATGACGGCAGTTGATTATCCCCTGTATGTACGAGAGGGGCTGGAACTGCTGAATATCACTTCTCTAAAGGGATTTTACACTTTCAGAACTGATTTCACTTTGGATCGTGACGGTACCGGCCACGGCCAGGGAGTGCTTGAAGTCAGCCGGGTGCACCTGGACACTCCGGACAGCCGGAATATTATTGCAATGGCTGTGTACGATGCTGTTACCTCTGCTCAGGTGATAACTTTCAAGCTGAATTATGAGATCTCCAGGGACAATCAAATGCACCTCAATATCACCAGCAATATTGATGAGCTTATTATGGCTGAGATCAGCCGGAAACAGAATGAACTCAAGAGCCATTACCGGGATCGACTTAAAGCTGAATTGTCAGAGCGTATAGAAGCGGAACTGGCGAAAAACCAGAGCCTCTATTCCGCTCTCAAGGTACTGCAGCAAAACTCGAATGGCAATCTGTCGGAGGTGGAGAGCTATGAACAGGTTGTGGCCGCTAAGAAGAAGGAAATGGATAAGCGTATTAATGAACTGCAGTCACAAATTGAAAAACAGCTGGATAAGGTAAAGCAGAGCCTTCCCTCACTGCCCTCCTTCTAAAGAGGAATAGTAGAAGAGGGGCAGTCAAACCTACCGGCGCCGTCTTCTTTTTGTCTGTTTCACCCGGCGTAAAAAATGACGTAAGCCCTCAGCCTTTGATTCAAGCAAACCGCGGGTCTCCGCAGCCTGAATAAAAGACTTGAACTGCCGGAAACCGAGATGCTTGAAATCAACACCTCTTTTACCGAGCAGAGCATTGACCGTGGCGAAATCGTGGAACATCGGATCTTTACCGCCGTCCAGACCCCCTATAATATCCAGTAGCACATCCAGGGCCTGTTGCTGGGCGCCTTTTAAGCTGATCTCTCGCTCTGCCGGTAGGATCATAGCCTGGCGATCTCTACCCTCAATCTTTACATAACCCGCTTTTACCGCTTCGCCGACAAAATCACTCCAGCTCCTGTAACCCAATTCTTTTTCGCTGAAGTTGGGGTTAAGCATACGCATGCGGATCTTTACCGCGCTCATGTTGGGGTTTTTATTCTCCTTCAATATAATCCTGGTGGCATCGGTCAGTATTTCAAACCAGTGTTCCCTGGGAACCGAAGCGGCCGGATACTCGCTGCGCCCCTCTTCCGTACCTGAAATATCGGAACTTTGCGCAGAATCCTCATCGCCACCGGGGATGAGCTCACGGTAATCCTTGAAGCTATCCGCCAGGACCAGCAGATCCTGAGACGCCTTTTTCAAATCACAGATAATATGAATGCGTTTACCCGCTCTGCGCAGAGCCAGCACTAAAGCACGGAAATCACTGTCCCCGGTTACCAGGATGAAGATGTCAATATGCTCATATAACCTCAAAAGCTCCAACGCATCGGTGATCAGGTTAATATCCGCTGTATTTTTCTGATTTCGCTCCCTGGGCACCTGGACCAGGTAATAATGAAATCGTGACAGGTAAGGCCCCATTTTCCTATAGGCCGGCTTGCTCCAGTCACAGTAAGCCTTTGCCGATACAATACGTCCCAAAGATTCAGCATACTCGGACAAACCTTCAATAAAGAGAGAGTCGGTGGAAGGAGTGACATTCTCAATATCCCACAAAATAGAAACATTTTCCATATTACAAATCCTTTATTACCTTTAAGCCTACCTAAATTGGGCCAAAGGAAGAACTTAATTGAATTCCACTGCCCGCGGCCTTTCCGGCAATTCTAACAGCCTGCCTGAGAGTAATTGAACCATTACCTGGTTGTCAACAGTGATAGCCATAACAGGGTCAACCCCTTTTTTAAAGGGGTAATTCTACCATACCCTCCTTAAGCTCTCCCAGCTCTTCTCCCGCTTCCAAAATAGACTTTCCGGAAGCCAGTACAACAGAATGCCTCCCGTCAAATAATCTTAAAAGCAGAGAAGCAGCCCCGGCCAGGTCGGAGCGGCTGACCGCCAGTATCTCCCGGCGTCTCTGTTGCCTCAGCCGGTCATCGATCCCGTAAAGAATACGTTTTAACGCGACTATATCCTTTTCACCGGGGGCTAGTGGTTTCTCCTCACTACCGATGGTACTAATGATCGCCTCTTCCACAATTTTCCCCCCTATATCACCCTCTGTACCATACTCCAGGGCCTCTCGATACGCCCGCAAGGTTTCAATGATTCTGGGATCCCGGTAAGAGGAAAAAGAGAACACACCCTCCAGGCCAATCTGTGAAGCGAATGCCCCATAAGCGCCGCCCTTCATTCTCACTTCGTGCCAGAGAGGACCGGTGGTTAGCAGATTTGCCAGTACTGCCTGGTGCGCATCCCCAGGAGTGCCGAACCTGGCCCCGGCCAGGGACTGAGCTACATAACCCACGGCCACAGGAGCGACAAATGATTCACTCCCGGGTGAATGGCACGGGAAACTATTTTCCTTTTCAGGAGGTTCCCTTTCTCGGGATTCCCTTTCTGCGTGTTTCCCTTCTCCGGATTGAACATTTCCAGCGGGCAGCTCAGCCATCAGCGGCTGCAACGCCTTGCTTATAGTGTTGAGATTGCCAATTTCCGCGCTGATATTCAGGGTTAATCTGCTCTTATTAATTATGATTTCCCTTAAATATTGGAGCCGGAAAGCGATTTCGGCCATGGTTGAACCTTGATCAGTCAATCCAGCTGTCAGCTCTGTCAGGTGAATAAGCTGGGTAATTCCCTGCCACCCCTCTTCAATCCTCATGGCCCTGGAAATCCGGCTCCCGGCTCGTAAGGCTGCAAAATGGTGGCCTGCGGGAATCAGTGAAGCCTTGAGCGCGTTGCGTTGATTGAGCAGAATATCCTTTAATCTATCCAGATCGCTGAAATCTGCTCCCAGCAGAAGGTTTTTGACTGTTTTCAGCGCCGGGATCAGCTTTCTCTTAAGCGTTTTCAGACGGAAAATAATCTGCTCTCGAACCTCTTCCCTCCCCACGAGGCTTCCTGCATCCAGGCCGGCAGTGAAGCCGCCGCTGTAAAGGGCCAGAGTTCTGGCAACTTCACCATAGGGAATCCCTGCAAGACCACAGCCGCAGAGAGCTCTGCTTAAAAGGGGAAGCAGCAACGAATCCTGTTTTTCCATACCATGAGTAGCGAATACCAGATCAAGATAGACTATTCCCCTGGTGGAGAGATCATGAAAGTAACAGCCAACATCCCCACCAAAGTCCACTCTTGAAGTGGGAATTATCTCAACCTCTGCCGGCAGATCCTGAATGTTTAACATCGGAACCTTGTTAAGTTCCTCAAGCCCGTCGGGCGTATTCTGATAGTCGAGTAATTTTCTGTTGTCAGCAATTAATGCCTGCTTTTCTTCTACGGAAAGATTCGCTTCTACCTGCTTTAATAGAGACTCTTCCTTTCTTTGCTCCCTTTCTGATTGTTCCGGATCAGGTTTTATAACTATAGTACTCCGGTGAGGATTCTCCAGAAAATTCTTGACCAGTAAATCAACCAGATAGTTTTTATCTTCATCAATTCTATTTTTTAATACCTTCAACCACCTTTCAAACTCAAGGGTTACTTCCGGAGTAGTATTATGCAGCCAGCCTCTTAAGGAACTCCACAGCAGCTGGAGAGCGTAAGGGCTCCCGCCGCGGCGAATTTCACGGTGACGGAATTCAATCCG
>SDBS01002746.1_pt1 | contig 17470 bp, 14 predicted proteins | sample 2277091 | NCBI WGS metagenome assembly SDBS01 (sample SAMN10404972, study PRJNA504765) | marine sediment metagenome | isolation source: marine sediment core GS10_PC15, 163 cmbsf | place: Arctic Ocean: Southern Knipovich Ridge | collected 2010 | reverse complement strand
TTTTTTCCTTTCCTTTTTCATAAAGTAGATCTTAAAACACTAAAGCTACCTCATTTTAAGAAAGATATGATTGAAGAAAAAGATAAAGAAATCCTACTTTAATAAATTCTTATCAACTACTATTATTCAATTATATTTTAATATATTGACTGCCTGAAATAATTTATCTACCTGATTGACAACATTATGAAAAAATTATTTATTTATCTATTTATCCCTCTTTTGTTTGCAGGGCTTGGTTCTTGCAAAGAAAAAACTCAGCAACAGGGATCACCTCCTGAAATTACCGTTGTTGAAGTTATTCAAAAAGATGTTCCTGTATACCGGCAATTTGTCGGACAGGTTTATGGCCTGAAAGATATTCCTATCCGGGCCCGCGTTGAGGGTTTTTTAGAAGGATTACACTTTAATGAAGGAACACGGATTATTAAAGGAGCTCTGCTCTATAGCATTGACCCGGCCCCATTTATTGCCGAAGTAGGGAACCAGAAAGGTAAATTGGCTCAGGCACAAACCATGCTTGCAAATGCAGAAAGCCAGCTGGCACGATACAAACCGCTTGCCGAAATCAATGCGGTAAGTCAGAGTGACCTTGATTTTGCCCAGGCCAACCGGGATGCATCACTTGCATCCGTGGAAGCGGCCGAAGCCACTCTTAAAATGGCAGAAATCAATTTGAGCTATTGTAAAATTTATTCTCCCATAACCGGTTTCATTGGCAAGACAAATGCCCGCGAGGGGGAATTTGTAGGAAAAAGTCCCAATCCGGTAATATTAAACACCGTATCAAGAATTGATGAAGTAAGGGTTCAGTTTTTTCTTACAGAATCAGAATACCTGGCAATTGCACGATTTGTACGTGACCAGGAGGAAAATTTTAAGGATAAAACGAATACTAAAAGAACCCTGAGATTAATTCTTTCGGATGGATCTTATCATCCTTATAATGGGGAGGTAGATTTTATCAATCGGGAGGTAGATGCATCCACAGGTGCAATCCTGGTACAGGCAACTTTTCCAAATCCCGATTTAATTCTCAGGCCGGGACTATTTGCCCGAATTGAAGCTTTGATGAACTTTAAAATAGGAGCACTGCTGGTACCCCAACGCTGCGTTTCAGAACTCCAGGGACAGTACTCGGTTTTTGTAGTCACAGATAGTAATAAGGTGGAAACACGACAGGTAGTTACCGGTGAAAAAATCGGTGACCTCTGGATGATTGAAAATGGGCTTGAGCCAAAAGAAAAAATTATAATTGATGCTATTCAGGCTGTACGTGCCGGGCAGGAAATCAGACCTGTTCTTATAGAATTTGAAAGTAAAAACCCCAAACAATAAACCCTGAATTATGGCAGATGATAAAGGCAATTTCTTTGTTCACAGACCGATTGTTGCAATGGTTATTGCCATTGTAATTGTTATTGTAGGTACGGTTTCCATGATTGGTTTGCCCATTGAACAATATCCCAATCTTACTCCTCCAATTGTACAGGTCAGAGCTAACTATACCGGAGCCAATGCTGTAAGCGTGGAAGAATCTGTTGCAACTCCCCTGGAGCAGCAGATCAATGGTGTAGACAATATGATTTATATGAAGTCAACCAACTCCAATGATGGGAGTATGAATATACAGATATCTTTTGAAGTAGGTACCGATCCTGATATGAATACTGTTCTGGCTCAAAACAGGGTCTCTGCAGCTTCAGCCAAACTTCCCGCTTCGGTTACAAAATTTGGAGTGACTACGGAAAAGTCTCTTCCGAATATATTGATGCTGATAGCTCTCACTTCAGATGGCCGTTATGATCAGGATTTCCTGGGGAATTATGCATTAATTAACCTCAAAGATCAGCTTGCCCGTATTAAAGGAATTGGAAGTGTAAATGTAATTGGTGCTGCAGACTACTCAATGAGGATATGGGTTAAGCCCGACCGTTTATCACAAATGGGCATTACGGTTCCGGAAATCATAAATGCCATCAATGAACAAAATATTATCGTTCCCGGAGGAAAGTTCGGAGCCGAACCGGCACCTCCTGGTACCGAGTTTACCTATACGGTCAGACTTCCTGAACGATTCAATTCTCCGGAAGCCTTTGGTGGAATTGTTGTAAGAACCCAATCGGATGGATCGCAGGTAAAACTTGAAGATATAGCTACCATCAACTTAGGTGTAGAAACTTATTCTGCCTTTACCCGGTTAAACGGGGAGACTTGTGCTATTGTTGCACTCTATCAGGCTCCCGGATCTAATGCAGTGGAACTTGCAGCCAATGTAATAGAAGAGATGAAAGTTCTGGAAAAGAATTTCCCTGAAAGTGTTAAATATGAAGTTTCTCTGGATTCTACAGCACCAATTACCGCCGGAATCAGGGATATTGTTGTTACTCTTATCATAGCCCTTGTCCTGGTGATTATGGTAGTATTTATATTTATCCAGGATTGGCGGGCAACCCTGATCCCAACAATTGCGATACCGGTATCCCTGGTGGGAGCTTTTATGTTTTTCCCACTTCTTGGGTTTACCATCAATGTCCTTTCTCTCCTGGGACTGGTTCTGGCAATTGGGATTGTAGTGGATGATGCCATTGTGGTTGTCGAGGCAGTTCAGGTAAATATAGCCAGTGGAATGAATGCCAAAGAGGCAACCCTGGATGCCATGCGAAAGGTTACTGCCCCGATTATTGCTACAACACTTGTACTCATTGCGGTATTTATTCCTGTGGCAGGCATGGCAGGAATTACAGGAAGACTTTATCAGCAATTTGCCTTAACCATAGTTGTATCGGTGATAGTTTCATCCATAAATGCCCTTTCATTAAGCCCTGCCCTTGCATCTATTCTGCTTAAAGAACCGAAGCCATACAAAGGTCCATTAGGTTGGTTCTTTGGGAAGTTTAATTCCGTGATGGGAAAAACCACCAATTCGTACATGAGTTTCACAAATATTGTAACCCGGAAGTTAAAACGATCTGTAGTGTTTATTTTAATTATGACTGTAGCTGCAGGCATATTTGGTAAACTGGTGCCTGGAGGTTTTATTCCGGAAGAAGATATGGGATATTTCTTTGTTAATATGCAATTGCCAGATGCCTCTTCACTTCAACGGTCGGATGTAATTGCCAGACAAATTGAAGACATCATTCTGGAAATACCGGAGATAGAATATATTACTAATGCTACAGGTTATAGTATGCTTTCCGGTTCTATGGCTCCAAATAATGCATTTATGTTCGGCAGCCTGATTGCGTGGGATGAAAGGGACAAGACAGCCAAAGAGATTATTCAGGAGTTGAATGTTAAACTAAGAGGAATTACAGGAGCTCAGGCATTTGCATTTGGACCACCTGCCTTACCTGGCCTTGGGAATGGTTCCGGCTTTAGTATCATGATCCAGGACAAGGGTGGCAATGACCCGGATTATCTGGCACAGAACGCTATGAAATTTATCCAGGCTGCAAATGCACGTCCTGAAATTGCTTCTGCTTTTACTCCATACCGTGCAAATGTCCCCCAGCGATATATGGACATTGATAAAGAAAAAGCCCTCAAACTGGGAGTTTCCTTAAACGATCTGTATACAACTGTTGGGGCCTTTATGGGGGGAGCGTATGTAAACGACTTCACCCGCTTTGGCCGCTTATATAAAACCTATATCCAGGCAGAACCGAAATACCGGGCGGATGAAAGTCAGATCAGTAATTTTTTTATTAAGAATAAAAGCGGGGATATGGTGCCCCTGGCCACATTAGCGACTATTGTTCCAATTGCCGGGCCAGATTATACCAACCGGTTTAATTTATTCCGTTCGGCAGAAATCACAGGAAGTCCTGCCAAAGGATACACATCGGCCCAGGCTATGACTGCTCTGAAAGAGGTTGCTGCTGAAGTATTGCCTCAGGATATGAGTTACACCTGGAATGCTATGTCATTTCAGGAAAATAAAGCCTCAGGCTCCCTTGGGATCATTCTTACTTTTTCCCTGCTTTTTGTGTTCCTTATACTGGCAGCACAATATGAAAGCTGGTCGCTACCCTTTAGTATTTTGCTGGGTACTCCATTTGCGATTTTTGGAGCCATGTTTGCCCTTTGGGTAGCCCGCTTTTTCAGTCCCAGTTTTGAGAATAATATTTTTGCCCAGGTTTCCTTTGTTATGCTTATAGGTATGGCAGCTAAAAATGCTATCCTAATTGTTGAATTTGCAAATGATGAATTCAAGAAAGGACTGAGCCTGTTTGACGCAGCAATTAAAGCCGCCAGGTCACGATTCAGGCCAATATTGATGACCGCTTTTTCATTTATTCTTGGAATATTTCCTCTTGTCATTGCCACTGGGTCCGGAGCAGAAGCAAGGAAAGTTATGGGCATGGCATTGATAGGAGGAATGTCTGTTGCAACTTTGCTGGGAATTTTCTTGTATCCAATGTTGTTTGTGTTTATTGGGAAAATTGCCGGATATGAAAAGAAAAGAGATAGAATGATGGAATAATGGAAGAGTGGAATGATGGAGTGGTGGAGTGGTGGAAGAAGAAAGACATGGAATGATAGAAAGAAGAAATATTAATAGGGGGTATAAGAAACTTAGGGTTTGGCAAGATGCAATCTCATTATATGTTCTTGCCTCAAAAATTCTTTCAGGATTTTCATTTGAATATGGAAAGATACTTTCAAACAGTCTCGATGCATGTCACAGTATCTCAAGAAATATTTCTGAAGGATATTGTAGAAAAAGTATTAAAGAATATTTGAATTTTTTAAACATAAGTTTGGGATCATCTGGTGAATTTCATTCATCATATTATAGCTTTTACAAAGCAGAACAAATTACTGAAGAAGAATATGAGAGACTTGATGAACTTCATTACAAAACAGAAAATCAATTAATTAAACTTATTGAAAAGTTACAAAAGAAAAAGAATGATGCATCATGGGAAGATGAATTTGTTTGAATGCAACATTCCATTTTTCCAAATTGCCTGAATCAGATTTATCTGATGAAGGCAAGTCTTCCATTATTCCAGACATAGTACTGTTAAATCCATAATTACAATGAAGAAATATATATTACTAATATTCGTCATTTCAGTAGGCTTCTCCGGTTGCATGATGGGTCCGGATTTTCAAAAGCCTGTGGTGAATACACCCACAGAATTTAATTATGAAACCATTGAAACGGATACCGTTTTAAATTTGCGCTGGTGGGAGTTATTCCAGGATCCACAGCTTGTGGCTCTTATTGATACAGCCCTGAAGAACAATAAAGATGTTCTTATTGCAGCCTCAAGGGTAGAGGAAGCCAGGCTGGTAGTTGGCTATACCAAAGCCGATCAATGGCCGGTTATTGGTTATACCGGTGATGCCAATCGCAGGGATATTAATCTCCTGGGAAATGAAAATGCTTTTAATAATTTTTCTGCTTTTGGAAATCTGAGTTGGGAAATTGACTTCTGGGGAAAATACAGGAGGGCAACAGAATCGGCAAGAGCTGATTTACTTGCCACAGGATATGCACAAAGGGTAGTTCAAATAAGCCTGATTTCAGAAATTGCAAATACTTATTTTCTATTACTCGATTATAATGCCCGGCTGGAAATTTCCAAACAAACTCTTAACACCAGGCAGGAGGGATTAAGGATCATGAACTCAAAATTTGAACATGGTACAATCCCCCAAATTGATCTTAACCAGGCTGAGATCCAGGAGGCCATTGCTGCGGCAGCAGTACCAACATTTATAAGGGCTGTTGCTCAAACCGAACATGCCCTGAGTATATTGTTAGGACAAAATCCAGGTGCTCTGGGCTCTATGGGAAAACTGAGAGATGAACACGCTCCAAAGATCCCTGCCGGCATCCCTTCTGAATTATTATTAAGACGTCCCGATATTATGCAGGCAGAATATATGTTGGCAGCTCAAAATGCCAGGATTGGAATAGCCCAGGCAATGAGATTTCCTTCCATTAGCCTTACCGGAGCATTGGGCATGTCCAGTGGCGATCTTTCCACATTTTTATCTTCCCCTGCCTGGAGCATAGGAGGTGGAATTACAGGGCCAATTCTAAATTTTGGTAAGAATAAAAGAAGGGTAGAAATTGAAAAGCAAAGAACCGAACAGGCATTGTTGAGCTATGAATATGTAGTATTACAATCCTTCAGAGAAGTTGAAGATGCATTGGTGGAAATTCAAACTATTGAACAGGAGTTACAAGCTGTATTAAAACAGAAAATAGCAGCTGAGAATGCCGTAATGCTTTCACGAGAACGATACCATGAAGGTGTTACCTCTTACCTTGAAGTACTGGATTCAGACAGATCTCAATTTAATGCGGACCTGGCTGCTGCAAACACTTATCAAAGATACCTGAATGCCCATGTAAAACTTTACAAGGCTCTGGGTGGAGGCTGGATCTCTCCTGCTGAAGAGGAAAAAAAGTAGAAAAAGTAGGGACAGCTTCCTATTTAATTATTTTTCCTTTCCATAAGCATAATTTTAGAAATTAAATAGGAAGCTGTCCCTACTTTTTCACTCCCTTAAAAGCTCAGAAGCAATTTTTCCATCTCCATCCTCTTCTAATTTTATTTGTAAATGGTATTCCCTGGCAATATCCTTTAAATTCGCAGAATTTGAATGGTCCACCACCAACTTTAAAAGGGAAATAAAAGTTTTCAGGTGTTTTTTCTTCAGGCTTGATTTGCTTAATGGATCAGAACCAAAAAGCTCGGTCAATAACAGGTCTTTGAGAATTTGAGGCTTTAATGCGGTTTTAACCTTATGAAAGTCCTTTATTTCATTTAAAGCCTTTACAGAACCATCTTCCATTTCAAAAAGCACGATCTGATTTTCCTCACGAAATGCACTAAGCAACTTCATCAGGCGTGGATTATAAATTATACCGCTCATTAAATTAATTATTGTTAAATAAAATTTTAATTGCCTCTTTAAGCTATACAAGTTAACGATTTTTTTTAATTTTTCCCCTCTTTCCCCTGTCCCATCTTTTTATCACTGGCCAATTCCCTCACATTGCAATTTGGAGTTAAACTAAAAACCTGTCATCGGGAGTGCAATTAAGCGATTTTCATGATTTACCCTTATTCCAAAACGCTGACAGGTCCTTCAGACCCTGTCAGGTTTTATTATTATCTTTGCCGGAAACCAAAAGATTGATATGAATTTTGTTGAAGAATTGCGATGGAGGGGGATGATCCATGATATTATGCCCGGAACTGAAGACTATCTGAATAAAAATATGGGTATAGGGTATATTGGTTTTGACCCGTCTGCAGATTCCCTGCACATTGGGAATCTGGCCGGTATTATGCTGCTGAAATTTTTCCAGATTTCCGGCCATAAGCCAACCGTACTTGTAGGTGGTGCCACGGGCATGATCGGGGATCCTTCAGGAAAATCCCAGGAGAGGAACCTTCTGGATGAAAAAACCCTGCGCCGCAACCAGGAGGCCATAAAAAAGCAACTTTCTCACTTCCTCGATTTTAGTTCGAAAAAGCCAAATGAAGCAATACTGGTAAACAACTACGACTGGATGAAGGAATATAGCTTCCTTGACTTTATTCGTGAAATTGGAAAACATATCACCGTGAACTACATGATGGCAAAAGATTCTGTAAAAAACAGGATTGGGGCCGAATCAAAAGAAGGGATGTCTTTTACAGAGTTTTCTTACCAGCTGGTACAGGGAACTGATTTCCTGCACCTGTACAAGGAAAACAATTGTAAGCTACAGATGGGCGGGTCTGATCAATGGGGTAATATTATTACCGGAACTGAATTGATAAGAAGAAAAACAGGAGGAGAGGCATTTGCCTTAACCTGCCCTTTAATTACAAAATCTGATGGTTCAAAATTCGGAAAAACAGAATCAGGAAATGTCTGGCTTGATCCATTTAAAACATCTCCGTATAAATTCTATCAATTCTGGCTAAATGTTTCAGATGAAGATGCAGAAAAATATATTAAGATATTCACATTGTTATCGCAAGCCATAATAAAGAGCCTTACTCAGGAACACCAAGCAGCACCACACCTTAGGATACTGCAAAAAAGATTGGCCCGGGAGGTTACAATCCTTACCCATGGGATTGAAGAATTAGAAACAGCTGAGGAAGCTACTGCAATTTTATTTGGAAAAGGAACCATGGAATCTCTGAAAAAAATAAATGAAAAAACTTTTCTTGCTGTGTTTGAGGGAGTTCCTCAGCATGAAGTTCCCACACAGCTTATTGAAGAAGGAGAACCTCTTGTTAGCCTGCTAACTGACAAAACCAGCATTTTCCCTTCCAAAGGAGAACTTAAAAGATTGGTCAGTGGTGGCGGATTGAGTTTGAATAAAGAAAAAATATCTGACCTGGAACTGATTGTGGATAAAAATTATCTTTTAAATGAGAGGTATATACTTGTACAGAAAGGGAAAAAAAACTATTTTCTTATTGTATTAAAATAATTTCATTTGCTTGTTATCTTGAGGAATTAATCACAAGATCTTCATACTATTGAATACATTCTGCCGTTTAGTGAATAGGTATCAAAGCACCACTAATTACTTCAATAAATTATCCTGATCATGGAAGAAAACTCAAAGGCTGATTTTAATTTTAGCTCCATCAATTTGATTCTCTATTTTTATTCCAAACGTAAACCGCTGATACTCATTGCCAGTGTGGCAGCAATTGTTTCCGTTCTAATTTCCCTTAGCATTAGCCCTCGTTATCAGTCTACAGTTATTATGTTTCCAACATCCGGAATTTCAATATCCCAGGCCCTGGTTTCCACTACCAGTGATAACCAGAGATCCGGGATTTTATCTTTTGGAGAGGAAGAAGAAACCGAGCAGTTATTGCAAATTTTAAATTCCGAAGAAATCAAACAAAAACTTGTTCAAAAATTTAATCTTATTGAACATTATGGTATAAAGGAAGATGCAAAGTATAAATATACTTTATTGAATGCCCGGATGAAAAAGAATATAAACTTCCGGAAAACTGAATTTATGTCGGTAAGTATAAGTGTACTGGATGAAGATCCTCAGATAGCGGCGGATATGGCCAATGAAATCGCTGTTTTGTTGGATTCTGCAATCAATCGTATGCAAACAAAAAGAGCTAAAGAAGCATTTATGATTGTATCCCATGAATACTTATTATTACAAGATGAAATTAAAGAAATAGAAAATTCTTTAACAAGTCTTGGTGAACTCGGAGTATATGATGTAGAAGCCCAATCTGTAGGTTTAAATGAGGCCTGGTTAGAAGCTCTTTCAGAGGGGAATACAAACCTGGCAAACAAACTTGAAAAACAAACAAAAATTCTGGGTAAATATGGAGGAAATTTTTTATTTCTTAAAAAATTTCTGCAAGATGAAAGTCTACGACTGAGCTTACTTAAAGATAAATACACCCGGGCAAAAGTGGATGCCGAATACAATCTTCCACACACATTTATTGTAAATAAGGCTGAGAAGGCTGAAAAGAAAACTTATCCAAAGAAAAGCTTAATCGTTATAATTTCTGTTTTTTCAGCGCTGCTATTTGGAATTTTTGGACTGATATTTATTGATAGCATTAAAGCTCAAATATAAATGGGCTTCTTTTCCCACACCAAAGAAATTTTTTCGGGAAAAATCTTCCAGGATAAAAATCTGTTATGGCTTTTCTTTTTTTCTGCTCTTTTTATAGCAGGGAACAGCCTGCTTATGTATTTCGAAATTTATTATCTCAGTCTTCTTCCTTTTGTTTTGTTCTTTACCTGGCTGTGCTTTTATTCTCTTGAAATAAGTTTTCTGCTTCTTGTTTTTCTGGTACCCTTATCCATTCCATTAAGGGAGTTTTTTCCAGGCTTGGAGTTTAATCTTTCCCTCCCTACAGAACCCTTAATGCTGATCATGACATTCATCTTCATTTTTAAAATATTATTGGAGAAAACATATCCCAAAGCTATTCTAAAACACCCACTTACACTTGCTATATTATTTCATATTGGCTGGATGTTTATTACTACAGTGAGCAGTACAATGCCTCTTGTATCGCTTAAATTTCTTAGTTCAAGAGTTTGGTTTATTGTAAACTTCTATTTTATTGCTATTGTGGTTTTTAAAAAACCAGCGAATATTTATCGATTTATATTCCTAATTGCAGCAGGCATGTCTGTTGTAGTAATTTATTCAATGTCAAACCTTATTCGGGAAGGCCTGTTCAGTCAACCTGCAGCACATGGTGCATCTTCCCCTTTCTTTAATGATCATACTTCTTTTGGAGCCATTATTACCATGATATTACTTGCAATTGCCGGGTTTCTTCCCAGGAAAAACTTCTCAGGAAAAAATAAAATCTGGATATGGATAATAGGAATACTTTTCATCTTCGGACTGGTCTTTTCCTATTCCCGGGCAGCCTGGATTAGTATGCTTGCCGCAGTTGGGATTTATATTATAATAAAACTTAAAATAAAACCATTTATTTTCATAACTATCAGCATACTAACAGCTGTAATTCTTATTTTTTCATGGACCGAAATAAAAATGAATCTGGAAAAAAACAGGCAGGACTCCTCCACGAACATTAGCCAGCATATACAATCTATTTCCAATATTTCATCAGATGCTTCAAATCTTGAACGGATAAATCGATGGAAAGCCGCATTGCTTATGTTTAAAGAAAAGCCTCTCCTGGGTTGGGGACCCGGAACCTATATGTTTCAATATGCGGGTTGGCAATCTTCTAAAGATAAAACCATTATCAGTACCAATTTTGGGACCATGGGTACTGCCCACAGCGAATATCTTGGACCTCTTTCAGAGTCAGGTGTATTGGGGGCTTTTTCATTTCTGTTGATACTGCTGCTTGCATTTCACACAGGTTTCAGCTACTATTTTCAGAAGAAAAAAGCTCCCTACAAGTGGTTAGCGCTGGCTCTCTGTCTGGGCCTGGTAAGTTATGCAAGCCATGGATTATTGAATAATTTTCTGGATACCGACAAGGCTTCCGCACCTTTTTGGGGATTTATGGCTATAATCGTTGCTCTTGATGTGTTCCATGGAAATCATTCACAGACAAAGAAAACTTAAAAGCCTTAAAAATCATCAAAATCCTAATCAATTTGATAATTTATCACAAATCGGTGCCCCAGAGCTTTCTTTTTTATTTGGTATGGATTAAACTTTAAATTGTATGCCCAGGATAGAAACATCATCAAAAAGCCTGCTATTTTCACATTCAATTTCTTCACTCCGTATTAAGGATTCGATATTGCTGGAGATGCTTTTATTGTTTTTTATGTTTTTTTCAATAGCCCTGGTTCCCAATTCTTTTCCATTCCTGTAAGTTAACTCAGAAAGGCCATCGGTATAACATAAAATTTTAGATTCCTCGCTTAATTTATAAGATCCCATACTGATACTTGGAATTTCATCAAGCATTCCTATTCCAACACAACTGCTATCAAATTTCATCAAACGGCCCGATTTCATTTCATAAAAAACCGGTGGATTATGAGCAGCATTGACATACTCAAGTACCTGAGTTTTTATATTGTATTTTGCAATAAAAATAGTGATGAATTTTTCACCATGGGCAGCTTCTATTACCCGTTTGTTAAGCTTCCGGGCAAGATCATCTAACAATATCTCATCCGTAAACAGTGCTCTTAAAGAAGCCTGGAAATTTGCCATCAGTATGGCTGCAGAAATTCCTTTTCCGGATACATCGGCCATACAAAAGCCCAATTCGTGTTTGCTCAGTTGTATACAATCATAATAATCTCCTCCCACCTCATAATGTGGCAGGTAAAATCCGACAACATCATAATGTTTGTTCCTGGGAAGACTCTCATTATCCGGAATTAACATAGATTGCATCCTGGAGGCAAGTTCAAGCTCCTTTTTCAGGGCTTCCTGTTTCAGGCTATCCGCAAACAACCTGATATTCTCGATCGCAACAATAACAATATTCGAAAGGGTTTGAATAAAATTAAGATGCTTTATGACCGGGCTAACACCCTCTCCTTCCTCATCGATATCACCAATGATTACAAATGCAAGGGGAGCATTGTTGTTATATACAGGAATAATAATATCAAAGCCTTTCAGGTTTTTTTCTTTAGACGAAGTAATAAAAGTGATTTCTGAATGAGGCAATAGAACCTCTTCTACAGAAATATTAGAAAAGCTCCCGACCGGGCAACCTGATTCAAGAATGCATTCCCAATCTTCTGATTTTTTTTTAAAAATCAAAACCTTACCTATATTCAAATCCTGGCGAAGAATATTTTCAGCCTTGATTAAAAGGGCTTCTGCGGGCAAATTATCATTAATTGCCTGTGTTATATTCAACAGGGCATTCAGTTTGAATTTAGTCAGTTTTAATCGCTTGATTGAGGCTTTATCTGACATCAGCGGGATTTCTATTTTTTTACTCGTTCCGAATATGAATTATCTCTCGTATCAACTTTTATTTTATCCCCTGTATTAATAAACAAGGGAACATTGATCTTGGCTCCTGTTTCTAATTCAGCAACTTTCAGGGCAGTAGATGAGGAGGTATCACCCTTAACACCAGGTTCTGAATAAGTGACTTCAAGAACCACGAATGGGGGCAGATCACAAGAAAGAGCTGTTTCTGTTTCTGCATGAAAAACAATCTCAACGTCTTGTCCTTCCTTCATAAAATCAGAAGATGGCATTAAACTGGCAGGCAGATTGATTTGTTCAAAGGTCTCATTATGCATGAAATGAAAGCCCAAATCATCCTGATATAAATACTGGTAAGGTCGTCTTTCAATCCGGGCAAGCGTTACCTTATGACCGGCAGAAAAAGTATTGTCAATAACTTTACCTGTTTTTAAATTTTTCAGCTTTGTCCGAACGAAAGCCGGGCCTTTTCCAGGTTTTACATGCTGAAATTGCACTATGGTATACAGATCATTGTTAAATTCCATGCACATTCCATTCTTGAAGTCAGCTGTTGATGCCATGATTATATGCTTTTGGTTGGATGATACAAAAATAGCAGAAAGCTTAATATAATATGAAGCTTTCTTACTTAATTTGTGAAAATATCAGGTCTTTATCGTTTATGTTTAAGCTGGGATTCGTATTTAAGTCCTGAAAAATCAACCAGCTCAACCCGAACGGAACCAACTCTCAAATCCATGCGAATTTTTATGGGTAGAAAATTAGGGTCGTCGGTAAACCAGATAGACATATCATCTTCCGTTTTAAAGGCTCTGCCAACTTCTGTTACAGGATTAAACTTAAGACACTTAATTTTGCCAAATTGTGTTTTCACATTCTCCTTGCCTATAAACCGGATAATTAAATCAAATACTTCATCGGTAAAATAGGTTTTAATCAAGATGGTATCTCCTTTTTGCAATGGGGCTGAAACACATTTTTTCCTCAATAAATAAAATGCCGATAAAATATCATAAATCTCCTTTGGGACTACAGCAACTCCCGACTTCTGACTGTTTACAATAGTAGAATCTACTCTGCTATGATGATCATATTCCACCTCATTATATGCCCTGTAGCGTCCTTCCCTAACATTTCGTATAGCTTTAAGGGGATATCCCGTCCGGGGGTCCATGGTACATTCATAAATATCTCTGATCCGGTAGAGCGTATTTGCAATACCTACCGTTCTTGAATCCATTTTTATATAATAATTTTCGGAAAGAGTATCTTCCTGGAAACTCATGGTGGCCGTACCTGCCCTTATGAAGCTGTAATAAATTGAATATTCCAGCTTTTCGCCTATGTAATCAGGAATATCCCCATCCTGAGCATGAACAGGTTTATTAGCTCCACAGTAATATAAAAAAAACAGTATTATTATATGAATGAGTTTTCTCAAAATTTCTTTTCTTCTAATTAAGCACTAATTATGCCAAAAATAAAAGAAATTAATACAATTCCTTAATTGAACCGAAAAGTAAATGATTTCCTTGAGTTTAGGATTAATAATTTGTCAATTCTCCTTTTAAGGAACCTACTCTCAAATTAAGGTATGCTTTAACAGGTAGATATTTTTCATCATCAGAAAACCAAATGACCATATCATCATTAGTTTTAAAAAAAGGGCCTATTTCCGTTTGCGGTGCAAATTTATGGCAGATTAAAGTCCTGTGTTTTAATTTAACCTCTTCCTTCCCCTTATAGACAATCTCCAAATCAAACGGTTTAAAATAGAAAAAAGTAGGAATCACTATTTTTTCTCCTTCCTGCATTTGATCCAGGGGGAAATTTTTCCAAAAATGAAGGTAAGCAGAAACCAAATCAAATATGTTTTTATCAACTATATGTCTCCCTGAAGAATCACTAAAGGCAATAGTCGAGTCTACCCTAGAAAACCTATCATAACTTGTTTCATAATAAGTAATGTTTTTCCTGGTTTTCATATGCCTGAAGGCCCAAATTGGAAGACCTGTTTCAATATCCAGGCAACTTCCAAAATGATAATCTATATTCCTGAACAATTTGGCAATACCTTTAGACTGAATCCGTGCATTCAGCCTGCATGTGCAATTCTCACTTGTGTCAATCGAAAAAACCCTTGCTTCTGCAACTTTAAAAACACCAATGGAAATGGAGTAATGCAACTCAGTGACCTCATCGGGATTGAATTTCATATTTTGCCCTGACACATTTATTATGAGGTAAAGAAAAAGAAAAGAAAGAAAAATCACCCTGAAGCCCCTGTACTTCAAGAAGCCAGAAATAACGATATGTTTCCTAAATAATTGAACCATTCTTGTTGCCTTACATCAGGCAGCTATTATAGTCTCTCCTCAACAATCTGTTTTGTTAAGTGAAGCTTTTATAGTCCCAAATTTTAAGTCAATAATAAGCTTTACAGGAATGTGTTCGTTGTCATTTGTAAACCATATAGACATATCATCATTTGTTCTAAAAAATCGTCCTATATCAGTCCTTGGATTTACTTTCAGACAATCTATTTGCCCAAAATTTGATTTGATCATTTCATTTCCCATATACTTAATTTTTAAATCATAAACTTCATCCCAAAAATAGGTTTCAATCGTCATATATTTCTCAATTTCCATATTTTCGGAAATCACATCTTTCCTAAAATAATAAAAGCCCGAAAGGACATCATAAATCCCCTTTTTTACAACTGTTTGTCCCGAATTCTGACTATAAACAATGGTGGAATCGGGCCGGGATTTATGATCAAAAATTACTTGATTTTGAATATGATAGTTTTTTTCATTAAAATACATTTTTGTAGAAAGAGGCCATTTTCTCTCTAAATCCATACAACAATCAAAACTGTAGTACAAGCGTCTGAATAGTTTTGCCAAACCAGTGGTTCTTGCTTCTGCATATAGTTTATATCCACAACTTGAATCTGCCAGAGTATAGCTGATCCTTGCCTTGCCTACCCTAAAAATGCCATAATGTAAGGAATACTCTAATTGTTCAATGGGAACTGTATTGGAATTATAAATATTTGCCTGCCTTTCAAATTGGGAAGAGAAAACCAGGAACAGGCTCAATATGAAGAACTTGTATGTCATAGATATTAGATCGTACAAGTCAGATTTGATAACAGTAAGTTACAAAAATTCCTAAAGGGAACCTAAAATTTTATTTTTAGGGGTAGTTGCAATAAAGTCTTTGAGATAATAGGGTTCAAAATAAGCAAGGTCTACAAACTCTTTTCTTTTGTACTGATTATAAGCCAGGGGAATTAAGTCTTTTGAAGAATTTAAAAAATCCGGACTAAAATATGAATTTTTATGATTGATCAAGGATTCACATTTCTGAGCTCCTGTACCAAAAAAATATAGTTTCCCGGACTCTAGCTCTTTCTTAAATGAATTTTCATCCACAATCAGTGCAGCAGTATCTCTAATGGTTTCAAGTTTGGAGTCAAACATTGAGAGATATACCTCCATTCTCCTTGCATCAATCATCGGGCATAGCAGGAATGTGTGATCTCCGTTTTTATCAATTTCTAATTCTTTTAAAAAACCAAGGGCCATAGCCTTCAAAGTTGGAACGGCAATCATAGGAATTCCTAAACTATAAGCAAGGCCTTTTGCCACAGATACACCAATTCGCAAACCTGTATAAGAGCCCGGGCCCATACTTACTGATACGGCATCTAACCCTGAGGCAGGAATGTCTGTTTTCCGGAACAGTTCTTCAATAAAAACAGTAAGTAAGCTGGCATGTGATTTATCAATATGGCTTTCTTGCAATGAAATAAACTCATCCCCTATTGAAAGAGCAACCGAGCAAGTGTATGTTGTCGTCTCAATATGAAGAATTCTCGCCATTTAATATATTCTGGTTACTTTTTCCCGATCTTGAAAAGTTCTTTTTTGGATACGATATCAATAAGTGAACTATCGCTTAATTTTTTTGAAATTGCACTATAAGGAGACACAACTACTTTTTCCTTTTCATCCAGGCCCGATAACACTTCAATATAGTTGTTGTCCTGGATCCCGGTTTTAACCTCTTTTTTTAATACGATGGTTTCATCTTCATTAACTACAAAAACTACCTCTTTGATATCCTGGTCCCTGGTAGAAATAATTTCTTCCTCCCCTTCCAGTCCGACTGTATCTGCCCTGGTTGTTACAGCCTGAATTGGAATGGAAAGTGTATTATAACGGGTTTCAGTTTTTATATCTACAGTAGCTGACATTCCCGGACGAAAAGGAATCTGGTTTGATTCGGTGATCAGGTCTTTATAGGAATCTCTTAAAAGGAGAATCTTAACATTAAAGCCTGTAACCTGATCCACAGCCATACCTGTGGTAGTTGCTGAATTTGCAATTTCTGTAATCACCCCTTTAAATTCAAGATCCATATATGCATCCACCTCTACAATTGCAGTATCATGTAGGCTAACCCTGACTATGTCATTTTCATTCACTTCAACAACCACTTCCATTCTGTTCAGATCGGCAATTCTCATCATTTCGGTTCCTGACATCAAAGCAGTTCCAACTACACGCTCTCCCATTTCAACCTGCAAGCCATAGATTGTACCATCAATCGGGGCATATAAAGTAGTCTTTATCAAATTTTCGACAGCTTCATTCAGAGAGGCTTGAGCACTTCTAACAGATGCCTTTGCAGATTCAACATCTGCCTGTGCCATTTTGTAAGATGCCTCTGCCTGCTCAAATTCCGACCTGGATATGGTCTTCTGATCCCACAATTGTTTACTCCTCTCATAAGCAAGTTTTGCCTGTATGAAACTTGCTTCCACCTGCTTAACCCGGGCATTTGCAGAGCTCAGAGAAGCGTCAGCCCTGTCTTTTACAGAAATATAAGTATCGGGTCTGATTTTTGCCAGAAGTGTTCCGGCCTTTACATTCTGCCCTTCTTTAATATATAAGGCAATAATTTCACCTGAAACATCCGGCGTAATCCTTACTTCAGTTTCCGGGTTGATTCTTCCGTTTGCATTAATAGTTTCAA
>SDBS01002745.1_pt1 | contig 17472 bp, 12 predicted proteins | sample 2277091 | NCBI WGS metagenome assembly SDBS01 (sample SAMN10404972, study PRJNA504765) | marine sediment metagenome | isolation source: marine sediment core GS10_PC15, 163 cmbsf | place: Arctic Ocean: Southern Knipovich Ridge | collected 2010 | reverse complement strand
ATTTGGAGAAGACAAAAAAATAATGCTACAGTTCGTCTTTGGAATTCTGCTTCTAACCTGAACCATCAGGTGGCTCCATTAGGTGATGACAGGTGGCTCCATTGGGGTGATGATTGACAAATGGCAACGGCAATACCCGCAATCTTTGGAAATGGCTGCATACCTACTGCAAAAGCATTGGCAGACGTAAAGCTAAGACCAAAAATGGCAATCATAACAGGAATGACAAAAACAAAAGCATTTAGATAATGAAACAAAAATGCAAACAACATCAAAGCCCCAGAAAATAGTAAGCAAATCGTACCAAACTTTATCATAGGCTGAATGCCAAATTTCGACACAAGTTTGCCATTCAAATAGGCGCCCGTGAAATAAGAAAACCCGACCATACCTGCAACCCATCCAAACTCAACTGGCGTTAAACCAATAACTTTCTGAAGCACGATCGGTCCTGAAGTAAGCCAGGCAAGCATACAACCATATCCAACACCTAAAATAATCGCATAGGATAAAAACGCTTGGCTATGAAATAATGTTTTTATGTTTGTTTTTATTCTGGCCAATTGTAAGTTTTGTTTACATTTGAATTGATTCGTTTCTGGTAAAACAAAAATCCCAACCATTAAAGCAATAAGGGCATAAATCCCTATCACCATAAAACTCGAGTGCCAACCAAAATAATGTTCGAGGTATCCACCAAGAAGTGGCGAAGAAGCCATTAGGGTAATCCCAGCCATTGAGTAATATGAGAGGTATTCAGCAAGGTTATTTCCTTGTAGGCGGTCACGAAGCATGATTCTAGCGATTATATTACTCCCACCTGCGCCAAAACCTTGAATTAATCGACCAACTAGCAAAATGTAAATATTCGATGAAAGCAAACAAATGAAAGTGCCAGCTATACAAATGACTAAACTTATAAGAATGGGTGTTTTGCGACCAAATGCATCTGATATTAAACCAAAAAATAATCGAGAAAAACAAAGCCCCAAAATAAAGATAGCAACCGTTAACTGAGCAAGTGAAATTGTCGTATGTAGTTGGACAACGATCGAGGGCAAAGATGGCAAGTATAAGTCGGAAGAAACTGGCCCAATAGAGCCAAATAGCACCAAAATAAAGAAAAATTTCTTAATAGACATAACATTATTTTTCATTCATAAATTTTACGCTATTTTAGTTGTAAAGAAAATGTACTTGAAAGAATTTTATCCAAATAACTTGACCCGGAAATCTCCAAGGATATAATATTCAAGAGGAATAACTAGGCAACAAAAAGAATACTCAAGCCCTATTTCTGATTAATAATCATAAGGTTACATATTATGCTTTCTCCTGATGAACTAACTGAGTTGTGTGATCTAAGCGAAAATGAAGCTAAGCGATTAGACACGCTCAAAAACATGACTAAAAAATACTTAACTTCTCCGAACAAGCAACCTGAATTAAAGTTTAAAATACTAGAAGACATTCAAAATCTAGTTTTTTATTCAATTATTCGATTCGCATTATTAGATAAAAATATTGAATCAATGTGTCATGATGCTGAGCTCAACCATCACTGGAATGACTACTTTCAAAAACACAGCTTTAAAAAATACTGCATGAAACCAAGAAATGATTTACCCCTCTTTTCCCAGACACAAACTCTATTTTGTTTCTTAGAATCTATTAATGATCATTATCATCCATCAACCAACGAAAACTGGCATCAACTAGCTATAGCTCACGATTCGTGGCACGCATGTTTGATTGAAAATACTAAGGATGAAACAGCCTTATTTTACCCAGAAGAACCGTATAAATCCTGGAATCAAGCAGCTCCATTAATCCAATCAATGCTAAATCGATCGTTCAAGATGGCATTAACACACTGGACACCTGGTTTTCTTATGCTAGCGAATACTTATAAGCAAATCGGATGCTTTTTTCTAAAATTTCCATCTGATTCTGAATATCTAAAGTCGACCATTAATGATTTTTTTGACTGTTCATATGAAGCCTTTCTTTTTGCCACAGCATTGGCTTCAAATAGTATTTCTGAAATAGCCACCCTGAATGCCGCTTATGGGGATCTTAATAATTTGGGAATAAATTTTGGATTTGAGACATTTGACAAAGCAAAAGAACATCTACGAAATTATTGCCTAGATCGCGAGCCATTAAAGATTAAGCAGAGAGCAATACAGAACGCCGGTCTTTTTGCCAGCGCGATATCCGAACATGCTACTGAAAAAGAACTGACTCAATTCATACCTGTACTCAAATTGTCAACCACTTAAGTTACACAATAATTTGATCTAATACTAATTCTAAATCTTGGATTAAATTCTCTAGCGGCGAACTCGATTGTTTTGATTCTGAAGATGGTTGCGGCTGTTCGGAAGGTTTAAATACTTGGAGTTGTTTTTTTGCGCCTGAAATTGTAAAACCTTTTTCGTATAAGAGCTCACGAATCTTTCGAACAATAAGAATATCCTTAAGTTGGTAATAACGACGACCACCTGTTCGAGTTGAAGGTTTAAGCTGTGAAAATTCCTGCTCCCAGTATCGAAGAACATGTGGCTTAACTGCGCACAACAAGCTTGTTTCTCCAATAGAAAAATAACGCTTATTTGGAATTGCCGGCAATGTTTGAATTGTTTTATTCATCGAGTCCCTGATTTATAAAATAACATTATTCTAAATTATTTAGAATAATAATCAGCCTTTCATATGTTCTTCAACCATTGCTTTAAGCTTCTGGCTGGCTTTAAAAGTAACTACTCGACGAGCTGAAACTGGCGTGGCTTCACCTGTTTTTGGATTTCGACCGGGGCGCTCTTTTTTATTACGCAAACCAAAATTACCAAAACCTGATAACTTCACCTGCCAGCCTGACTCCAATGCTTCACGAATTTCTTCAAAAAAATCTTCAACCAGATCTTTTGCTTCGCGCTGATTCAAACCCACCACTGAAAAGAGGTGTTTGACTAAGTCCGCTTTAGTTAGTGCTCCCATAATTTTCCTTCCCTTTTTAAATCATTCAAACTGCACTCTCAAGTGTTGCTCAAATGACATCCCTTCGTCAAGATTAACTTACTTTTTTCTATCGTAATTTATCAATAACATACGATTAAGGTTAATTCTATCACAACTTAAAAAGCACTTTCAAAAGTTTTTTTAACTTATTGATTTTTAAGGGTTTATTTTCGGCTAGACCGGAAAGTTTAAGCTTTTCCAAGATATCACCAACAGAAAGCTCTTCAGCTTCTTTGGTAGGATCAGTGATTTCAATCATTTCATCTTTAAGATTTAAATACTCAAAAACATCTTTTCCGATGGGCGCATTTTCAGGTAAAGCCAGGATACCTTTACTTGAAGTGCTCAATGCTAATTCCTTAGAGGAACAAATCATCCCACAAGATGTCTCTCCACGCAGCTTTGCTTTTTTGATTTTGAAATTTCCTGGCAATATTGCACCAATAATAGCAACAGGCACAATCATGCTGGCAAAAATATTTGAAGCACCGCAGACTATTGTTAAGGGCTCTTCTCCTCCCACACTCACCATACAAATTTGTAATTTATCCGCATTTGGATGTGGTAAGATCGATAAAATTTCACCAATCACAATACCCGAGAAATCAAAATTCTCTGATGAAAGTAATTTAACCTCAAAGCCAGCTTTTCTGATTTGCTCAAGTAAATCTGAAAATGAGGCCGATGAATTAAGTTGTTGATGTAGCCATTTGCGACTGTATTTCATATATATCATCCAAATTTTTGACGCAGCGATACATCGGAAACATTAGTTTTTAGCCGACTAGTGTCCACGGACAGATGAGGCGGGAGGCACAGGGATGTGCCATGGAGGCTAAAAACCAATCTTTCCGATGTATCGCCGAGCGCTGAAAAAATTATTTCGAATCCAATGCCGCTTTCGCTTTTTCAGCAATAGCAGCAAAAGCATTCTTGTTTTGAATGGCTAAATCCGCTAACACCTTACGATCAATTTCAATTTCGCATCTTTTCAAACCGTTAATGAATTGACTGTAAGACATACCATGCTCGCGCGCAGCTGCATTAATACGAATAATCCATAATGCGCGAAACTGACGTTTTCTTTGCTTACGATCTCGATACGCATATTGCTGTGCTTTAATAACGGCTTGTTTGGCAACTCGATAGACTCTGCTACGAGCACCATAATAACCTTTGGCTTTTTTTAATACTTTTTTATGACGTTTTCGTGCGGCAACCCCACGTTTAACTCTTGGCATAACTCTCTCCTCCTACTTATTCGTGAATTAGTTGTTTAATGGATTTGCTATCATTCTTATTAACGAGGTGATTACCACGCAAATGACGCTTACGTTTGGTGGATTTCTTCGTCAAAATATGACGCCGTTGAGAGCTTTTATGGATATATTTTCCCGTGCCTGTACGTTTAAAACGTTTTTTTGCGCCACGGTTAGTTTTCAGTTTTGGCATTTTCATGACCTCGCATTTTACTTTTTTTAAATGATACGGAACCAAAACCCGTATGCATCTCGTGTGTTAGGCATTACCTGACACTTTTTTCACATAAGGTGAACCTTATGGCTTGGTTTTTTCGGCACTAAAGCCATGAACATCTGCCTGCCTTCAAACTTCGGTTCACGCTCCACATCCGCATATTCACTAGTATCGGTTTTCAAACGTTGCAAAACCTCCATACCTAGGTCTTTATGCGCCATTTCGCGTCCACGAAAGCGCAGACTGATCTCGACTTTATCGCCGTCTTCAATGAAGCGTGTCAGGTTGCGTAGTTTTACCTGATAATCTCCATCTTCAATCATTGGGCGTATTCGAATTTTTTTAATTTGAGTACGCTTTTGCTTTTTCTTCGATTGTGATGATTTCTTTGTTTGCTGAAAGACAAATTTTCCATGATCCATGATTTTACACACAGGTGGCTCAGCATTGGGCGAAATTTCTACTAAATCAATCCCGGCAACCTTTGCTGCTGCTAATGCTTCATCTAGAGAAACAATTCCTCCTTGACTACCATCCTCTTTAATCAATCGGATTATCGGTGCGCGAATCTGAGTATTCAGTCGCGACTCTTTGCGTGTGCTAATAATTCATCTCCTCAAACAAAAAATCTTCTGGTGGACAGGTCACGACCTATCCCTACAATTTTGAATCAATTTCCTTATGAAGCCGAGCAATAAAATCGTCAATTTGGAACGCACCCAAATCTTCGCCTCCATGAGTCCGAAGAGCTACAGTTTGCTCCTCCATCTCACGATCGCCCACAACTAGCAAATAAGGAATCTTCTGCAAAGTATGCTCGCGGATTTTAAAGCCGATCTTCTCATTTCTCAAGTCCGAAATGGCTTTTATCCCATCTTTCTTCAACTTTTCGACAATTTTAGCCGCATATTCGGCCTGGCGATCGGTAATATCCATCACAACGACTTGAATTGGCGCCAACCAAAGCGGAAATAGCCCCGCATAATTTTCAATAAGCATACCAACAAATCGTTCAATCGAGCCCAAAATTGCTCGATGAATCATGATCGGCACTTTGCGTGAACCATCTTCAGCAACATATTCTGCGCCTAATCTGCCTGGCATTGAAAAATCGACTTGAATTGTACCGCACTGCCAAATACGATCAATACAATCTCGTAAATGAAATTCAATCTTCGGCCCATAAAAAGCACCTTCGCCTGGCGCCCATTCAAATGGGATATCACGATTAGTCAAAGAAAGCTCCAAAGCTTTCTCCGCTTCATCCCAAACATCATCATCTCCAATGCGTTTTTCAGGTCGAGTGGCCAAACGCACGAGAATATCGGTATAGCCAAAGTCTTTATAAACTTCATAAACTATATCGATTAACTTATTGATTTCAGGCTGTAATTGCTTTTCCGTACAAAACACATGCGCATCATCTTGAGTGAATTCTCGTATGCGTAACAAACCATGCAATGTACCTGATGGCTCATTGCGATGACACAAACCAAACTCACCCATGCGAAGTGGCAAATCACGATAACTCTTCAAACCTTGTTTAAAAATTTGAATATGTCCCGGACAATTCATCGGCTTGATTACATAATGCCTATTTTCAGATTGGGTACTAAACATGCCCTCTTCGCCAAATTTCTCCCAATGACCTGATTTTTCCCAAAGCGATTTATCCATAATGAGAGGCGCATTGACTTCTTGATAATCGTATTTAGCCAACTTAGTTCTCATATATTGAACAACTGTTTGAACAAGAGTCCAGCCTTTTGCATGCCAAAAACACATTCCTGGCGCTTCTTCTTGAAAATGAAATAAGTCGAGAGCTCGGCCAATTTTACGATGATCTCGTTTTTCAGCTTCTTCCATGCGATTCAAATAAGCCTTTAATTCTTTCTTATCACCCCAAGCAGTACCATAAATCCGTTGCAGCATTTTATTATTCGAATCACCGCGCCAATAAGCACCCGCAATTTTGGTTAATTTAAATGCTTTTAAATGGCTCGTGTTTGGCACATGAGGCCCACGACATAGGTCTGTAAAATCAGCTTGCTGATAAAGTGATATTTGCTGATCTTCAGGAATTTCTGAAATGATTTCAGCTTTATAATACTCTTCTTGATTTTTGAAAAATTCGATCGCTTCGTTTCGAGACATGTCTATTCGCGAAATTGGAATTTCAAGCTTCACAAGCTCAGCCATCCTTTTTTCAATTTTCTCTAAATCTTCAGGATTAAATGCAGGCTCAATGGCAAAATCATAATAAAAACCATTTTCAATGTTTGGTCCAATGGTCACTTGTGCATGCGGAAAAATCTGTTTTACAGCATGGGCCATTAAATGAGCTGTTGAATGCCGAATAATGTCTAAGCCTTCAGGATTTTTACTGGTAATGATTGCAACAGAGGCATCTTCATTTATCAGAAAAGAAGTGTCGACGATTTGATCATTCACGCGCCCTGCTAAAGCTGCTTTGGCAAGGCCGGCACCAATGGATTCTGCGACTTCATACACAGAAACAGGATGATCAAAGTTTAATTTTTTCTGATCAGGCAAGGTAATCGTAGGCATTTTCAATTCTCCTTTCAGTGGTGACCCCCACAACAGATCACATGATATTCATTGCAAAAAATGGTAGGCGCGAGTGGGATCGAACCACCGACCACCACCATGTCAAGGTGATGCTCTACCGCTGAGCTACGCGCCTATATCAAGTTGGCCACGATACCAAATGACAACACTATAATCAAGTTATAAGCTATTTCCGAGTTGCATAGCATCCTTATCAACGTCAATATCCGGCGTCAATGAAACTGATCCCCATAAGCTTGGTGTAAGTGTATAACTTGCAACCTCAGCTTTTGTCATCGGCTTGTCAAATAAATTATCAGGTGAGATTTTTGCTTCTGGTACTTCAATCAAAGGCATTCCACTTAAACAATCACTTTCACTCATTCTTAAATATGAACTCATATTTTCAACAAATAGAGATAAAATAGCAGTTGTCGCATTTGAGGCAATTTCACCAGCTAAACCCTGCCACATATCGGCAATAGATTGATTGAGCTGGCTCAACGCTTCTTTAATCTCAGCTAATTCTAGCTCGCCTTCTTCTTTTGCTCGTTTAGACTGGTAATATTTTTCTGTTGGATCAAAGGTCTTCTTATTTAATTTTATTACTGAAGCAACATTTGGATGCTGATTCATGAAATTATACAAAACTTTCACAAGCCCTGCGATTTTCCATCTTTTAGTATCGTTATCAGACTCGACATCGGCATAATTATCTATTTGCTTTATAAGCAAATCAATCGATTTCTCAAACAATTTATGAGCACTTGCAGTATTCCCGCGTTGATTAGCAATTTGAGCTAAATTGGTAAGCGCATGTGGATCATCAGAAAATTCGATAAAATCTCTTTCTGCCAAAACAAAGTTTTTCATAGCAAGATGCGCTTTCCCTCTGCTTTTTTTCAACTCAATCAAATCATCTTTCTGAACAATCTCATCTTTTATAACCTCAAGCTTTCGAATTTCATCTGTACAGATTGCGATAACTTCATCATATTTTTTATCTTCTAGCGCTCGCTCACGTAAAATTATAGAAAAGCTTTTCTTAACTTCCGGGTCGTCAGGCCTTAGCATAAGATACTCGCGTGCTTTTATATAAGCTTTATTTAAATTGCTTGATCTTTGGGACTGAATGGTTTTATCAATGGATTTTATACGCTCTGCTACATTAGAATCAATAAAATCATTTTGCTGACGAATTAACTGACGACGCTCATCCTGTAACTTTACATAACTTTGTCCTCTTAATAACACTGAGATATTATGTTTCATCATATCTAATGAAATTTCATCATAATATGGTTTCGCTAAATACAAACCGCATCCCACCAATACTAATCCACCTGCTATTAGAACTGGAGGCGATACAATGGCTAAAGTTGCCGTTTTAGCTGCAGCGAAATAATACTTAACCGCAGGAATATGTTTTGCAACAGTTGCTATCGTCAATAGTGGCGCGCCATATGTTGTTAGGTCATGCAAGCCAAGCATCGCTGGATTTTCGTGGATAAGAAGACCATTTATTTTGCGACTATTCATATATGAATTAAACGCACCCATCAAGAGCCCAACATCAAACATCACATCATTAAAAGGATTTTGGAACCCTTCGAAAGTCTCATTTCCATAGTCAGAAAGATTTGGTATAAAAGTTTTCGCTGTTGATAATGATCCACTCCCAAATTCCATCACATCAAGAATTGTTTTTTTAACTAAGCCTTCACCTTCAGTACCTTGGCAAAGTCTAACCAACCCTCCAACTTGTAAAAGCTTTTCTGCAAGAAACAGTTTTTGTGTAACCTGTCCCTTAATTAAGTCATAATAACTCGACTCATTTCCCTGCGTTCCCAAATCATGATAAAGCTGCCCTGCAAGCTTGGCATGAATAGTCTGAAATGCAACATCACCAACCATCGCATTGGCAACAATCCAACCTTTAGCAACTCTTTTCAAATTAACGCTATATTGATCAGCTGTATCAGAAAGCACATGTTGCGCTACCTGTGATATAAGTATCACCCCTACTTGTGCACCGAACACACCTAATTCTTTATCAAGATAATTTTGAACATCCTTTGATTGCTTGAGAGATTGATCAGAAAGATCTGGATGAGTGTCTTTTAACTTACCTGACCTTTCTTCTAAAAATAGCATAGACTTATCGAACTCACCCTTCTTGCATAAGAGGCTCGCTTTTTTCCCAATCAGCCGTGAGTCACTTTCATTTGTCTCAACAATCTTATTGCTTATCTGCTCTAAGGCACTCTCACGAAGTTTCTCAGCGCTTTTACCTTTACTACGATCTGCCAAATGTTCATACAAATCTGACAAACCTTCTCTTTCACTTAGTAATGCTGAAAACAATTGCAGGCTTTTTTCTTTATCAGCCTCATTATATTTAAGCGATTCTGTTAACGCCTCTTCTTTATAAGAAATCGCATTTCTAAGATGCTTTTTAGACTGATGATCGCCTCTCATTTCTTCAAGCTCACAATCAGCCAACCCATCTAATTTGGCAATTTTATTTAAAACATTTCCAGAAATACTATTAAAAGCTTTTCTGGCTAATTGAATTTCACCTTCAAATAATTTTATCCGGCCAAAAGCAGCGAGTTGCTGTGGATCGTTTTTACTATCAAAAGTTAATTCTTCATAAGCTTGATTAAATGCGACAATTGCCTCTCTTGTTTCAGCAGCCTTCAGCTCCGCCAAATCATTATTATTATACTTAATTGCCTGTTGCTCTTCTTGCTTTAAAAATATAATTTTTTGAAATTGTAGAAGATTTTTTGAACGAGAAATGCGCGAAGTTATGGCCCGATCATTGCTTGCAAGCGATGATAATACGGCATAATGATTTCCTGCCTCGGTAAAGTTATTCGTTTTGAGAGACTCATTAACCAATAATGAAGTCACGCTTTCAGCAACCTTAAAATCGCTTTCTTCAAGCGTTTTTTCCGAAATCGTTTTCTCGGAAAATTTTTCAAATTCTTTTTTCATTGCAAACTTTGCTTCATTCTGAACATTAATGTCGGATGAATTAAGTTTCGCCTCATAAAGCATCAAGCGAACTTGATAATCTTCATTAAGCTCTTGAGAAGATAAATGCTTAAGGGTGGTAACAATGTCGTTAATCTTTAATTCAGATTGATGTTGATATTGTGCTTCAGCCTCCTTATCGCCTTTGAGCAACGCCAAGCTCACTTGATCATTTGTCTCCCGGAATTCTTTATAAAGCAGTACGCCTTCCAAACTCCAAGTAAGCTTTGTGCGTTCGTATTGGGAAAGATCTCGAATGGTCTCTTGAGCTTGACCAACATGATTTTCATTGTAATGTGCTATTGCATAGAGCTCTTTATGGTATACAGGCAAATCCGCCTTGAGCATTGCTTTATTTAAATTATCAATTAGTGCTTGATCTAAATTCAAATATTTATTTGCTTCAAAATCATATAGAAACGAATCAAAAAAACCCGTCTTATTACCACCGCCAAAAGGGCATTCTTGATATTCTTTCAATGCATATTCACGCAAAATATCAATTTTTGCTGGATCTTTTGTTGCATCAAACCAATGACAGGCGAGCTTAGCTGTATAAAGAATCTCACGTTTTTCATAGCCCATACCTTCATCATGTCTCTTTACATACTCATCGATCGTCCCTCTTGCCAAACCTACATCATCCATACGTAAATAAACGTTTGTCAACAGAAGCATTGCAGCAGGATCGTCAGGCGCATGCTTTGCCAATTTTGTTGCACCAGGTAATGCCCTACTCGCATTACCTTGTTTTAAATCATGAGAAACAGAGCTGTACAAACCATTTAATAAATTCTCATAAGCCTCATTGCTTTGTGTATAATCTTTTTTAGCCCACCCTTGCATGAACTCTTTTTCACGGCCTTCGTTAACCATTGATAAACCAGCCTGCATGCAAAAACGCAAGTCAGGATCTGAATTATTGTCAAGCATCGTACTAAAAGCACCTTTCATATGATTTGTTGTTCTTTCACGATCTTTTTTTGTCGACATCCAAAAATTATCAAGATTCCATCTTTTATGATTTGCATCATCTAAGCGCCCGATCTTACTTGCTAGGTTTTCAAGTGCCTTTTCTGCACCTTTTGATTTATGCCAATCTCTTCGAATTCCCTCAAATAATTTGTAACCAACAAATCCAGCGAAAACTGCTACTGAACCTATCACAGTCGCATTGAGTAAAAGCGATGATCCAAATGTAATGCTAACAGCAATTGAGGGTTGCAAACAAACTCCAGTTGCACCAACACCTAACAACCCTATAGAAACCTCCAAATCAACATCGGATTTTTTAGAATAATTTTCTTCTCTTTGTTTATATTCGTAACTTAGCAACGGATCAGAAGGGCCATCTGCGTCAAAAAGCTTGAAATTTATTTTCGTCTTGGGTTTAGTCGCTAATTTGCGATCTATATCCAAACCAATCGGCGCAAAGTCTGCTGAATGCCGTTCTAATTCTGTGGTAGGTAACAATGGTTTATAGGATGCTTGTTCTGGCGAAGAAAATACTTTCTGTGAATCAACTGAATCTCCGATCGTTTGCTGCAAAGAAATTGAAGTTTGAGAGTCAACCTGAAGATTTTTTTGAGGCTGAAAACCATCAAGAGATAATGAGCTCACATCAGGAACTTGTAATGCTTGTTCTCTATTAGAAGTTTGAGTGTCAACCTGAAGATTTTTTTGAGGCTGAAAACCATCAAGAGATAATGAGTTCACATCAAGAACTTGTAATGCTTGTTCTCTATTAGAAGATAATAAAGCGAGCTCCGAAGATGGTGAATTATTTAGATTATTTGTTAATTGAGAACTTACTGAAAAAACTGCTTGAACTGTATGTTCTTCTGCAAGCAAATTGCTTGCAGAAGCTTTTCGAATCGGAGCCACTTCTTCGCCTTTAATATGAGTTTCAACTAGCGCCTTTGAGTCAGCTGCGAATTTTTCTTTTTCCTCTTTTGGAAGTTGCCATGCATGTTGATAAGCCAGCTGTCCAACAAGATCGGGGGTAACTTCATTCCCATAGTAATGGAGATCACTTACTTTTGGCTCAGGACTTTTTTCAGTGAGATAATCAACAAGTGTTTTAATGGCAGCCATATCAGATAATTGGTCTAGGTGTTCATCTGCCCACTCTCCAGGAAAACCACCCTGCTTAAACTCTTGAATAATACTGGTTGCGAGCGGATCTTGCTTACAGAGGGATTTATAATTTTCAGAATTCATCGTTTGAATTCGGCTTAATTCTTGCTTTGCTTCTGGCGCTAAACTAAGATCATATAAAATATCACTACTTACACCCCAACCAACGAAGCCACCCACCTTTACATGCCCGCTTATATTACCTTTTGCAAAATCAATATCAGCACCTAGAGAAGCGGCTCCTTTTATTCCAACTCCTATACCAATATTAGTATTTACATCTATAACTACAAAGTTACATAGTTTAATTGCGCCCGTTTGATGCTGTAGTGAAACCGATGGCCCCATCACACCGACTTCTATTCCAGCATCAAAACTCGTTTTTTTGCCGATCTCCAAAGAAGCTTTAGAAAGTGCTGCAAAGCTACATAAATCAACAGCAATATTAATATTACCCGAATTTGGCAAAACCTCATTGAAATCTAGCAGAGAAATTTTACCTACTTTCTCAGCTCCAAGCTCAAATGTAAGCTCATGGAATAAGGAATCTTTTTGGCGAGCAATTTCACCTTTAAAGTATAAAGAACTCTTTGCGCTACCTTTTAATATCCAAAAATCTCTTTCAGTGATTTTTTCATCAGCAAGCTCAAACAAAGACAATCCTGCAGTATTTTCGACGCCTTTGAGTGCAGCATCCAAATTTGAATAATGTCCATCCTTAGTCGTATAAAGCTGTTGATTACCGCTACGATTCTTTTTAAACCAAAAATTTTCGTGTTGTAAATTTGGATTGAAAGTTGGCGATATATGCTCGAACTCATGACCTTTATTTTTAGGCTCACTTTCAAAATCAGAACTCATCATAAGCCATCTCCTTAAAATTTTGGCTTAAACGTGATATCAACTATCATTCTATGGCGAAGTCACAGAGGGCACATTCTCACGAGCAGTCAATAATTGTTCTTGCATCGCACTCAAACGGTTTAACTGATCATCAATACCACGACCAATTACAGCGATAGGATCATCATCAGCCATCGGATAAAGAGAGAACTCAGTTCGTGCATATTTTAATTGGGCCAAAATGTTCTTTGATCTCATAAAATAATCTTTAGCTCGCTTTAAAATGCTCTCTTGATTTAATGCTTCTCTCCCTTTATGAGCAGAAAACTCAGTGGGTCTCACCTGAGAATCGTTAAAATGAGATGATTTAAGAGCACATGCGAACTCAGAAAAATGTCTAGGTATCAAAATAGATATTGACACATATTCATCGCATTGAATTACACTAGCGGTAAGTAAATACAAACTTGCACAACGATCAAGCAAATAAGCTTGTTGCATTGAATAGCACGGATTCTGAGGCAAAGCTTGCAAGGCCCCCTCATATGATTCGATGATGTGAAATAATTGATCCTTGGAAGCAAGTAGTTTGTCATAATCGGCGTCAAACTTTTTATCAATCAAAGCAATTACGGTATTTGCTGGTAAATGATTTTTTTCAGATTTTATTATATTTTTTAGAAAAATTTGCCCTAAGGATTCTGCCCTACAATACAACACTGTATGCGCAGCACCAGATGCAAATAAATTTTGGTAATTTAATTCACTAAAGCTCGCAACAACATCGAAATGTTCATTACAATATGCATGCAACATGAAAATATCAGATTGAGAACGATCAATTTTTAACGATTTCAAAAAACTCTTTTTAGCATTAACAAGCTCTTTATTGATTTTCTCTTCGGAAACTTCTGTAGTAAATCTAAACCCACCCTCTTTAAAAGCCAAAGCAAGATGAATATATCCTCGCAAATTGTAAGCATCTCTCTCTTGAGCAGAAAGTTTAATCACTTCATCCAAAATTTCAAGCGCGTACTGGTTTTCTGGATCAGAATATCTTTCACAACGAAATAACGCCGTTGCCTCATTCATAAGATGGCGCACTAACAAAGTCACCAACTGTGATCGCTCCATATTATCTTGGTGTAATTCTAAAAAATATTCTCTTCCTTTACGATAACCAACGGCAGCCTTATAAAACTCTTTGGTTTCATTAAAATAATTATTAGCCTCCTTTATCTGTAGCTCATAATCATTTTGTAAGTTGCGTCGATTTATGTTGCCATTTTCAACACGGCTCGCTATACACATTTTTAATAAATCTGCACCCAAAGACAAGGGAAACGTTAAGAAAGAACCAATAACTGGCCCGTAAAGTGTTGGATTTTTGTTAATCTCATCAGATAGCCCTGTATTAATCTTTTCTAGATTAATTTTTAAGCCTTCTACAACAGGTTGTGTAAAATGATCTGCAACACCTACTAAAGGTTCTGTAATAAATTTCTTTGGCCAAATTGAAGCGACCGCTAAAAATCCAAGCACTCCAACAGGGTGAAATACTTTTGATAAAATCCATAGAAATCTTATATAGATAGGGTTTAACAAAACTTCGGCTTTCTTGTCCAATTGTTCAGTCACCGAAATAGGTTTTCTTTCTACACCGGCTTTAGATGGTGCTTCACCAGAAACAACCAAATGACCAAAAAACGAACCTAATAGTCCGCCAGAAACTCTTAACAAAATTGACCATTTGGAAAACCTATCATTTGGAGCTAACGTATCAGCAAGCATAATGCCCAAGGCTAAGCCAGAACAGGCGCCTTCAACCTCCCAACTTTCTAAATTAGTATTGTCACGCCCATACATTTTTCGAATTGTTGCCGGAGGAAAATAAGCACCGAACGAACCCATTATATCAGGCGAAAAGGGAAACTTTGGTAGATATTTCTGTAACAAAACGGCCGCGTAACCAAAAACCTCATAAGATATTGATGGCATTAATCCATAAGTCAAAATTGAATATATATTAAACTCGCTTGGTTTACGTATTCGTAGCACAGGCACATTTAGATCTTCAGAGCGAAACATTTTATTCTCCTTTGAAAATGATAATAGTTAAAACGGTGAATTTATTTTTTTGGTGCAAACTGGCGCAGTCTTTCTTCGGCTTCAAGTTGAGATTTTTTTAATTTTTTTTCGCAGTCTTCATAAGCATAAGAATGCTCCCTGCCAATAACCACTTCTCCAACCTTCCTCCAAAATTTTTTCCCAAGGTTTGTCTGAAAATACGCAATTCTTTCACCTACTTCAGCACCCCTCTGTTCATCTAAGTTTGTTTGTATCGATATAGCATCACTAATAATTCTATTTTCATGAAGTAAAGCTTTCACAACCTCATCAGGTACTTCTTTTGAACCGGATGCTTCAGATAACAATGAAGATGACTGATCAGCCAACATTTCCCACTGTTTTATTTCTAGAAAACCATCTGGCGTTCCTTCATAATCAACCGAGTATGACATAGCCAAATCGGCCGTGGATTCAAGAGGAATTGTTTTATCTATTGTTGACATAAAACATTTAAACAACGAGTATGATGAACAAACTTTAGCTGTTTCACATTGCCAATTAGTGGCGCTACAAATATTATCAAGAACCTCATGGGGTGTAATTTTTTTTTCAGGTGCTTGTTTGCTATCATCTATAGGCTTTTTCCCTAGTTCAGAGTCCACAGCATGATTACTTGGATCTGAATTTTGACCGGTAGAGCTAAATGGGTTGCCGATTTTCTTTCGTATTGTATTAAATGAATTCTTTCCAGTAAATGACACCATATTCTCCTTGAGAACAAACAGTGTGTATTCTACTACAAGAACCGAAAAAATCATCTTTTTTCTTGCTCTTTTATGATATTAAATTAATCTGCTTCAGCTCTTCAATCTCATCTCGAATTTTAGCCGCTTCTTCAAACTCCAAATCGCGAGCATGTTTGAACATTTGCTTTTCTAATCGCTTGAGATCTTTTGAAAGTGCTTTTGGATTTGCACGAATATATTCGATATGTTCTTCGGCGATTTTTTGTTGTTCAAATTCAGCTGGCGGGTGCGCGCCTTCCATAATATCTTTTACCGCAGTCGCAATTCCCCTTGGCGTAATGTTATGTTTTTTATTAAATGCAACCTGTTTTGTTCGACGTCGATCCGTTTCTGAAATCGCCCGCTCCATTGAGCCCGTCATTCGATCAGCATATAAAATTGCATGACCATTAATGTGACGCGCTGCTCGACCAATCGTTTGAATTAATGATCGCTCTGATCGTAAGAATCCTTCTTTATCTGCATCTAAAATGGCAACCAATGAAACTTCAGGAATATCCAAACCTTCGCGCAATAAATTAATCCCAACTAATACATCAAACACACCATGACGCAAATCACGAATAATTTCAACGCGTTCAACAGTCCCGATATCCGAATGTAAATATCGAACGCGAATATTATGTTCCGCCAAATATTCCGTTAGATTTTCTGCCATACGTTTTGTTAGCGTCGTCACTAAAACACGCTCATTTTTTTGTGCATGTAAATTACACTCAGACAACAAATCATCAACTTGAGTTGTCACTGGTCGCACTTCTATCTCCGGATCAACCAAACCTGTTGGCCGCACCACTTGCTCTGCAACATTATCAGCATGTTCAGCTTCATAAGGTCCTGGCGTTGCTGAAACAAAAATCTTTTGTGGCGCCCTACGCTCAAATTCTTCAAACATTAATGGACGATTGTCTAACGCAGATGGCAAACGAAAACCGTATTCAACAAGTGTCGTTTTACGCGAGCGATCACCTTTATACATGCCGCCAATTTGTGGGATCGTCGCATGTGATTCATCAATAAATAACATCGCGTTATCTGGGAAATAATCAAATAATGTTGGCGGTGGCTCGCCAGTTTTTCGTCCGGATAAATAGCGTGAATAATTTTCAATACCAGCGCAATACCCAAGCTCAACCATCATTTCGATGTCGTATCTCGTCCGCTGCTCTAAACGTTGTGCTTCAACTAATTTATTTAAATCATGCAATTCCTCAAGCCGGGTTTTTAACTCTTCTTTGATATGATCTATCGCACCTAGAATCGTTTCACGCGGTGTAACAAAATGACTTTTTGGAAAGATCGTCACACGCGGCACACGATTAACAATTTCGCCCGTCAATGGATCAAAGTAAGATAAGTTTTCGACGATGTCATCAAATAACTCAACACGAATCGCATCGCGATCTGATTCTGCTGGATATATATCAATGACGTCACCATGCACACGATACGTTGCACGAGAAAGCTCGACATCATTTCGCGTGTATTGTAATTCGGCTAAACGCTGTAAAAT
>SDBS01002744.1_pt1 | contig 17473 bp, 13 predicted proteins | sample 2277091 | NCBI WGS metagenome assembly SDBS01 (sample SAMN10404972, study PRJNA504765) | marine sediment metagenome | isolation source: marine sediment core GS10_PC15, 163 cmbsf | place: Arctic Ocean: Southern Knipovich Ridge | collected 2010 | reverse complement strand
GGTAAGAATAAGAAAGGCAGGAAGGTAATTCAGGGAGTATATTACGTTGTAACAATGATTGGTAAGAAACGGCATGTGAAAAAGGTGCTTATTGTACGTTGAGTTTTGAATTCTGTTAATAAATTGTCGAACATGTAAACATGTCTTGAATCTCCATTTCCAACCTATTATAATCGTATAAGAGAATAAAACGTTTTCTAAATTGTATTTTCATTCAATTAACTGGAGGAAAAAATGATAAAAAGAGGCTTTATCGGATGTATTATTATCTTTTTATTTGCCCTGGTTCCGACAGGCTTATTTTGTATTGAAGTTGACTGGGTTTCCGGAAATGTTACATACAGTCACTTAAAAGGTGAATGGCGGGATTTAGATGTCGGTATGAATTTGGTATCGGGTGATATCGTAAAAACAGGTCTGGGCAGTGAAGCGACACTGCGGGATGAGGAGATCCAGATGCACATCCTTGAAAACTCAACCTTCACGATATCTGAAAGATATGAAAACGAGGAAAAAAAATCCAGTTTTATGCTTTTCCTCGGGAGAATGAAGTTTAAACTGGCAGGGCGGAGCAAAAAAGAGCCTGAAATCCTGACTCAGACTGTGAGCCTTACTATAAGAGGAACTGATTTTGAGGTGGGTTCCGGATATGATGGTTCAACGATTGTTTTAATAACGGAAGGGAGTGTGGCGGTAACCGGAAATAAAAATGAGCTTCTTTTAGAAAAAGGCGAGGGGACGGAAGTTGCTTTTGGAGAAGAACCCACTGAAAAATTTAAGGTGATGACAAGGGTCATAGAGTGGGACAAATGGTTTGATCTATCAAAAGAGGCTGTTAAGGGAAATGAATTAATATTTCTGGGTAGAATTCAGGAGAGATTTAAAGGAATTGATGCTCAGATCAAAAGCTATGAGCGTATCAGGGCGGATTCATTGAAAGAGAAAGAAGAATATCTCAAGAAGAGGGATGAACTTGTCGCGGAGGATAAAACCGATGAAGCTATCGAATACTCACGGAAAGCAGGGGCGAAAAGTAAATTAGCTTTTCACTCAATTGTAAATATAAGATTCCTGGCTTTATCATCAATCGGGTTATTTGATATGGCTGAGAGGATTTACTCGGGCATCGAAAGACCTGTGAAGGAGCAAACAGATACCTATGAAGGTATAGAGAAGATATATAAAGAAATTGAAAAAAAGTATATATGGGAAGGTGACCGGGAGAGGCTTGAACAGAGAGCAGAGAAGAAGAAAGGGTGCTTAAAACCTTATTAAAAACAAAAGTAATTGATTATGAAGTCATTCGTGAAAGCCCTAATCATTCTATGCTGCTTCTTAACTGTCCCTCTTATGTTATTTGCGCAGGATCGAAGGGATAAGCAGATTCAGCAGGATCGCATGGATGAGCAGACTCCGGGCAGTTATTTTCCGGATTATCAAATTGAAGTCTTTCATGACACCGCGACATTAGAAGATGTAATACTACCCTTTATTTACAACGGTTATCTCTATACTTTTTCTCTGGATAAGGAGCTCCTGCTATGGAGGATCTTTATCGGCGGAGACCTTGCAAATCCATTCACAGTGAAAGACAGGAATCTTTACCTGTATGATATTTATAACAGGGTATACTCAATTGATATAGTTTACGGGGTAATCAGGTGGAAGATCGAAATTCAGAATGAAATAAAAGGAAAAATAAGTTTATACGGGAATTTACTACTTGTATCCACTCAATGGGGGTACATTTATGTTATGAATGCTGAAAATGGAAAAATAGTGTATGAATTCAGCGGCAAGGAAGATATTAACACGAGTTTTCAAATATATAAAAACCTGATGATTGTTCCCCATAAAAATGGTAAGGTTACCGCATATAATATGGACACAAAGAGTATAGAGTGGGTGTTCTACTCGGGAGGTATTATCAGCGTGTCTCCTGTTATAAAGGATGGGCATATTTATTTCGGAGACTGGGATGATACCTTCTATGCGCTTGATGCGCTCACCGGCAAACCTCTGTGGGTCAGCTATGTCGGTGAAAACATATCCCGGGATTTCATCGTTTTTGACAAAGAAATTATTCTATTTTTTTCAAAGGGGCAGATTATCTGCCTGGGAAAAGATAATGGTGAAATTGAATGGGTAAAGTATTTTAAGAATGTAGAGTTCAGCTATAACTATTTTGCAGGAGAGGATAAGTTTTTTATTTTTACTCCGGATTTTATCGCGATAGAGCCGGAGGATGGGCAGGTCATTTTCAATTACAGGGAGAGAGCTTTTAATTTTTATAAAGAAATGTTATTTGAAAACATGATAGAGGGTGAACACCCGTTGTCAGCGGAAGATAGAATCCGGTTTCTTTCTGAAATCTATTTTACTGTCAGCAATTATCCTCTGCTGCCTCCCGTAAAAACGGAAAGAAATCTGATCTATTTTGTCACGGATAATTCTTATTTCTATGTTTATGATCCGGGGCAGGACTTTTTTATTTTAAAGTACAAACTAAACTGAGGGTCAAAAATGAGCGTTAAATATTTCTCCATCATTATCATAATTTTTTCTTTACTCTTACTGTTGGCTGCCTGTGCGACAGTTAGCCCTAAAGAGGACCTTTTCAATGGAATAAAAGGCACTGTCATCCCTGTTAACCGGGATGGTAAAGAGATAATTTATCAGGAAAAGGAAAAAGTAATAATAAATTGTATGCCATTAATGAAAGGATCGCCGCTTCAGGAATGGTCGATCACTCTTAACCCGAAACCTGATGGAACTTTTATTGTGGCACTGGATCGGGGTGAATATTCTGTAGAAATATTCTTAAAGGGTTTTTACGTGGCAAGTTTCCATATTGATGTCCTTGAAGATGAACTGGTCGATCTTGGTATCATTAAAATAGAAGAGATAGAGGCCGGTGAAGGGACACCTGTAAAAGGGGAAGAGGCTGATGACGTAATATCGAATGAAGGTGACGTGAACATACAGCCTCCATCGAATTAGTTCTTGGTGAACAATAAATGTTTTCAATTAATTTGAGTTTACTTAAGTTTATAAACTAACTAAATATAAAGAGTTAAATAGAACTAATTTCATGAATTGGTGATTATTCACCAACAACTAATTAGAATTGAATAGAAAAAATATATTTATACTCATTTTAATTTCCTTCAGTTTATCAATACTCGTGTTTTATATATACATAAGGGAGGGAAGAGAAAAAGAGCCGGAGATCATAAAGGCACCTTTTAAAATTGAAGTATACAGGGTTGATAGATATCCGCTTCCAAAAGCAGATATTTACCTCAATCAGAGATTTATCGGAAAGACGGATGAAAGAGGTTTTTTTTTCAAGGATATTGAGCTGATGGTTGGTGAATCTTATACGCTGAGAATAGAGAGAGAGCGCGGCGGTTATGTTTACGGACCATGGGAAACCAATTTCAAGGTTAAAGAAGAGAAAAAGAGGAGAAGAGAAAAAAAGAAAGAGGAGATTGAAGAAATTTCTTCATTGGAGGGGGAATCAGATATCCTGACTGAGATCGAGAGAGCACAGCTGGGGAAGGCCAGCCTGTACGAAAAATATCACTTTCTGGCCTTTATTGAAGGTTATATGTTTTACCAGATAAAAGTGGCTGGAAAGAATGAAAGCGTGGTTGAGAATGCGACTGTAATTGTGAATAGCAAAGTGGAGGGAAAAACGGATAAAAATGGTATCTCAATTGTGAAGTATTCAGGTGAAGATAAACGAAAGGAAGATATACAGATATTTAAAGAGGGTGAACATATATGGATGAATGAAGTGATGATTCAACCGGACGCAGAAGTATCCGTTGAATTAAATAAAATGCTGCTAATTGATCTTAACGTATATTCAGAGTACTATGATGTGATTAAAGGTGTTGAGAACGCGGAAGTTTATCTCGGCCAGGAGTATATGGGAATGACGGGCGGGGACGGCCGCCTTTCATTTAAATATATAAATGAAAGCGGGGTGGATGGATATCTTAACCTTCTTATTGATTTCCCATCAGGATTTATACCTGGCAGGTTGAGAAGGTCATTTTATATTAAGGAGGATTTACCTAAACTTAAAGTAATCAATTTTACTTATAATAAAAATCCAGTTTCACCAAAAGTTGTTTTAATGCCTTTCACCGTTAAAAGTAAAAATAACTATTTTTTAGCGAAGCAGGCTGCAGCACTGAAAACCAGGATCGAAGATTATCTTTCTTCTGAAGATGTATTTACGGTTTCCTCAAGTAAAATGGTTCAGGAGTTATTTCGGCAATTTAATATTGATTTTAAGGTTAAAAATTATACCTGGCAGGATATGCCGCTGATAAAAAAAGAGGTGGATGGTGTAATCCTTGGAGAAATCAGTGAAAGCAATAATATTATAAATGTGAAATTATATGGTTTTGATTACACTGGAGAAAAGTTTTTGGAAATAAATAAGATGGTATCTTTAAGAGAGCTTCAGTCGCTTTCTGAGGATATTGCCTCAAGAATTAAGAATAGTTTCCCTTTTGAGGGAAACATTGTTTCCGTCAAAAAAAATATATATGTCAATTTAGGAAAGAGGCATGGAATAGAACAGAATAATAAGTTTTACGGATTTATAGATTATTTTGATGAATTAACAAAAAATTATTCGAAAAAACGGGTTATAAAGCTTAAAATAGTAGATACAGGAGAGATTTTGTCCGCGGGAGAGCTGGAGGATATCAATGAGGGATATTTACTTGAACCGGGTGTAAAGGTGAGGCGCTACAGGGCGCTTTCCGCCGAGAAAATAGATATTCCCGTAATTATAAAAGTTGCCGCAAATAAGGAGCCTGTTCCGGATGCGAATGTTTATCTTGATGACCGCTGGTCCGGGCAAACCGATGATGAAGGGAAACTGTATTTGACATTATTATCAAACGAAAATGTCGATTTGCTTGTGTATAAGGAAGGATATGTCCCCGGGAAACTGAGCGTAAAGGCAGGGGAAGAAACAAATGTGGTCCGGATAAACCTCAAAAGGGGTGAAACTGTGTTCAGGGTTGCTTCAAAACCCGAAGGCGCACTTTTATTCATTAATGAAATATTTAAGGGGACCACGCCAATAACCGATAAGCCGCTTGTCGTACCCTATGGCTTCCATTTAGTTGAACTTGAACTGGAAGGATATAAAAAATACAGGAATTATATTAACTTCAAAGAGAAAAAATTATCTTTAATAGGGAAGGAAAGTATCGCTCTTTTCCCGGATTATTTCGGAGCTGCTGAGGAGATGTATGCCGAAGGACATATTGAGCGGACAATAGCTTTTTTACGGTATATTCCTTTAGATCATCCGGATTACAATAAGGCCATGGAGTTTCTCGGTTATGTATATCTGAATGACTTGAAGGATTACAGGAAATCTATCGAATATTATGAGCGCGCTCTGAATACGGTAGAAGGTGAGTATCCGGTTATGGTGAGTCTGATTTCTAATTATAATTTAGCTCAGGCGCATTATAATGCGGCAGATCAGGAGTTCTATGTTAACAGGAGCTCAGCGCAGTATAATTTTATGAAGGCAGTCTATTATTTCAATTATATCAGGGTAAGGAGAAACCGGATACCGGGCAGCAAACGGAATATAGTGTATCAGGACACCCTGTTCTATCTGGCGGTATCATATCAGAAATTATATTATCTGATGCAGAAAGGTGAATACCTATCAAGGACACGCTTTTCATGGATAGACTATTTTGATTTTTTTAATGAGGAATTATTAAAAGACGACTATTTTAAAAAACAGTATTCTATTGCTGACTCTTACAGAAAGGAGGCAGAGAGACTGAAAGGTGAATAATAAAACTATTTACTTATTCATTTGGCCGTTGATTCTGATTATGCTTCTCGCAGGGTGTACACGGAGTGTCAAGGTTGAGGGACAGCCGCCTGTTGAAGAAGAGGTTGATATCCTGCTAGAGGTGGAGGTGATTCCGGAAGAAGAAATTATACCGGACTATGACAGCATTGAACTTGAGATATTAAACATACAGTTAGTTGAAGAGAAGGCAGGGTCTTACAACTCCTACAACCCGCAGGTTTCTTTTAATGAAGAGTACATTGCCTTTGAAATCAGTCATGAAATGTTTAATAAGATATATGTCTATCGCATAATTAAACCGGCATCAACAGAAGTTTCAGGATATACCTTTGAGAAAATACAGGAGGTGCATCTGGAGGAATCTTTCGGAGAAGAATTAATTGAGGACTTTTTTGAAAGCTCTATCCAGGAGAGTTTTAATTATGAGTTTACGTGGTTTCCTAAAGGCAGTTCATTTATTTTTACCTCGAATGCCGGCATGGGAGAGTATAATCTTTTCATAGGCTCCGCAGAAAGTGATGACACTTCTTTTATAAGAATTCAGCACAGGTTAAAACCTAAAAGTTTTGGCAGCTATTTTATGATGACAGAGGATGTTAAAAAGGATGGGCAGGCAAGGGTTTCACCTGACGGGACCAGGATAGTATTTACATCCGGAAGAACGGGAAATGGAGATCTATACCTTCTCGATCTCACCACCGGGGATTTAAAAAGGCTCACGCATAGTGAATATACTGATTTTTTTCCCAGATGGTCGCCTGATGGTAAGGATATTGCCTTTACAACCGGTGGAAAGCAGGCGCATGATATTCATGTTATCAGAAATGTCGGGAAAGACAATGAGCGGGAGGAAGTATTGATAAAATGGTTTTTCGATGATGTGCTTCCTCAATATTCTCCGGACGGCGAGAAAATATCCTTTTATACCACCTATAATGAGGAGCGAGATCCATTTAATACAAAGAGATGGGGAATAATGATTATCCCTTCTGATGGTTCCGCTCCGGAGGCCGGAAACGCTTTAATCGAATATTTTCACGCGTCTGATGTTATTAAAGATAATATCCAGGGCACGGCGTGGTTTCCTGACAGCACACACATCGTGTTCGCTAAAAATATTGATAGTGATTATAATCCCATTTATATTTATGATATCGAAACCCGGGAAGAAAGGTTTGTTAAGACAGATACGAATATCAATCATGACATCACAGTTTCATCCCATGGCCTTATGTCATTCCGGGCCCAGGTTTTAGGATGGGACAGGGTTTTTATCGCGTCAACTACCTTTTATGAGGAATATAGAAAGGGGCTGAATTAAGTGTTTGTATTCGATTTGATTAAGTTTAAATATCAAAAAATTACCGGGTAATGTAAAGGAGAAGGTACGGCTTCTATGAAAAAGTGGATTATCAATACTCTGATTTTCGTGTTTGCGGCTGCCGCCTCTCTCTATCCGATTCCCAAAGAAATCGAAAATGCGCTGAAACTCAACCGGATAAACCATTTTGATGAGGCACTGGAAATAATAGAACAGGCCTTAATTGAAGAAAAGATCAAGCCCGATATTACATCAGCCTATACCACAGGGAGGATACTGTACAGAAAGGGAGAGCTTTACAGGGAAGCCGCAGAGCTCAATATACTAACAAACATAGGCTACCTCCTGCAGATAAAGGAAAGGGAGAAGGATCCAGCCGATGAAATAAAACTTTTTTTGGGGATTGGTTATTTTTATAATAATCAATACCTTGAAGCCGCGGGTATTTTAAATCAGGTGGCTGAGAACGATACGATCAATGATGAACTGCACGGGCTGGCGCTCGTATATCTGGGGGCTTCCTATTATAAGACAGGTGAGAAGGATAAGGCATTTAATCTGTGGACAAATGTTGATAAAAACAATATGCTGGCCTACTCGACTCTGGGCTATTTAAATGCGTATCTGAAAATCAACCCGTCAGAAGGAGAAAAGATCACCAATGAGATTTTGAAAAAGGCTGAAAAAAGCAAGGTGTCTTATATAAATACTCTCAGGGTAAATTATGCCTATAGCCTTCTTTCCCTGGGCCGTTTCAATGGGGCCTACAAAGCATTATCGGGTATTGATCTTGATATTCCGATTTACATTTACAGGCATGACCAGAATAAGGAAATACGTTTTTACGACCCTGCCATACTGGGGAGTTACAGTGAAGTTTTATTTGGTGAATCAATAAGGAATCTGGAGCCAATAGTAACAGCATCTTCAGGAGAATTAGCGAGTTTCGCTTCATATTATGTGGCTCAGATGTATCTTTACCTTGAAAATTATGACAAAAGCCTTAAGTATGCTTTAAAGGCCAGGAAACTTTCTGTAAGCAGTTCGCTTACAATGATAAGGGCTGTCGCGCTGGAGGGTTCCATCAAATTAATTCTCGGCAAAGAGAGAAGGGGTTTGAAACAACTGTCAGGTGAGGCCGATAGAATTCATGGAAAGCCCTCCTCGCTTCTTGAAATGTTAAAAGTAGTAATTTCTTCCGGAGTCGAATATTTACTGGTAAAGGACCTGGTGGGTGAAATTGAATCATTTATATATGAAACAGAATGGAAAAGGACGCGAAGAGATACGGCCCTTCTGGGGGAAGTATCTTTTTTTTCAGAGAGATATGTGAAGGCGCTCTACTATCTTGAGAGCGCGCGGGATAAGGGGAATAAAAATAAAATCGAAACAAATGATCCGAACTTTTTGCTGAAACTTTCGTATGTATATTACAGAAAAGAATACTTTCCTGAAAGTCTTGAGATACTTTTTTCTCTCGGGAAGAGATTTTCAGGAATGAGGCCGCTGCAGGATGCGGTCCAGTCCGTTTATTCCTACAAGCAGAAGGGGAGCGGTGAAGCGTTAATCGAGTGAAAGATTAAAGATTTGGGGTTAAAAAATGAATTGTAAAAAAATATTATTCATATTCATGGTTTTATTCGTCATATCAGGGGCTTTCATCGGTTTTGCTCAGGAGAGCGGCGGGACTCTCATATACGGAGAGTACGGGGCCCCGATCAGGCTTGTCCCGATTCTCGCAAATGATTCGATATCAATACGTTTAATCGAATTAATATACGGCTCGCTTGTTTATTACGCACCGGATGGTGAAATAAAGGGGGACCTGGCAGAGAGGTGGGAAATTTCAAAGGATTTAAAAACCGTAACCTTTTACCTGCGGGAAAATGTACTCTGGCATCCATACCCCGGCGGAAAAGGAATTGAAGAATTCTCAGCGGAGGATGTAATAAAAACATACAAAGTAATGATGCATTCGAAAACAGTAACATCCCTGCAATCAAGGTACAGTTTTGTTAATCGTGTCCAGAAAGTCGACGATTACACTGTAGTGTTTTATTTAAAAAAGCCCATACTGAATGTTCTCGGCAGGTTCAGCTTCAAAATATTGCCATCATTTCTTTTAGAGAAATTTAACTTCTTACGGGGAGATGAAGATATGATCCTCTACAAACATCCGGTAGGGACCGGTCCGTATATGTTTGTATCCCGGGAAGGGTCCTCTTCAGAGGTTATTTTAAAGGCTTATGAACGATACCACCTTGGTATTCCTAAAATAGAAAAGATTATAATGAGGCCTTTCGCAGATCAGAATATAATTACACAGACACTTCTTTACGGAGGGATAGATCTGGAGATAAGGGTCCCGCCGCGGGATATTGCGGAAATTCAGGGTGATTCCCGCTTTGAGCTCATTCCTTACAGCGCTCTATCATATTCCTTTTTCGGATACAATCTCAGAAATCCCGTGCTCGCGATAAAAGAAGTGAGAAAGGCGATTTCCTACGCGATTAACAGGCAGGAGATGCTCGGGTCCTTTTTTGAGGGGAAAGGGCAGCTTATTTCCGGCCCGTTTGCGCCCGGTTCCTGGGCGTATAACCTCGATATTGAACCTTTTCCTTTTTCGCCTGAAGAGGCGGGCAGGCTGCTTGACAGAGCGGGTTTTACGGAAAGGACAAAGCAGGGAATCAGGAAAAGAGGAAGCTACAGTCTTGAATTCCAGATGGTTGTACCGATTTCTAAAGAGAATGAAACAACCAAACGCGTAATTTTAGCTTTTCAAAATTATTTAAAGGATGTCGGAATTGGGGTGGAAATTGTATGGCTCGAATGGAAGGCATGGACAGAATCGGTGTTTATAAATCACAATTTTGATATTATCTATGCTGACTGGCTTTTTGATGATTCATTTGATATTTCATCGCTCTTTCATTCCAGGGAGATAGGGCGGGGAAGAAACAACTTCGGTGCCTATAAGAATCCGGAGGTGGACGCGCTTCTTGATGAAACACGGGCAACACTGGATGTCGAAAAAAAACGGACAATTTATAAACATCTTCATGAGATACTTGCTGATGATACGCCCTATACCTATTTATGGACGCTTACTAACTATGCCGCGTATAACAGGAAGCTGAGGCGGGTTGATGTTCATCCCACAAGGTTTTTTACATACATCAGGGACTGGTATATTTATGAAGAGGAACAGAAGTGATGGTCAGTTTCCTGAAACAGCTTGTTAAAGAAGTTATCAACACTCTGCTTCTCATTATCGGGGTGACAGCCCTGCTGTTTTTACTTTTTAATCTCATGGCGGGATCATTCCCCGGAAAAGGGCAGGGGACAGGAGAGTATCTGGCCCTCTTAAAGAGGCTCTTTACATTTCGTTTTGGAATATCTGTTGTCTCCGGCAGAGATATTAACAGCATAGTTTTTCCAGCCTTCAAAAATACCCTCATACTTACTGTCGGGTCTATTTTTCTATCTATACTGATATCCGTACCGATTGGAATATTTTCAGCATACAGGGGATTTAAAAGCTATTCCTGGCCCCTTTCCATTTTTTCATACATTATGTCCTCAATACCGGTTTTTTATCTGGGATATTTTGTCCTCTATGTAGTATCCCGTTATACAGGGTCATTGCCGATTTACTATCCATACGGGTCTGAGCGTGGAAACCCTCTCATTGCCTATATACTTCCAATACTGGTGCTGGGTTTTGGCAATGACTCAATAAGTGAGATTGTTCGTTTAATAACCAATGAGCTCGGGCGTGTTATGGCCACGGATTATGTAATCGCGGCAAAAGCGCGCGGGGAGTCCATGCTGCGGAGCTCTGTGAATGAAGGTATTATAATTCCACTTATTTCAATAATTTTTTCCAAGATACCGTTTATAATAAGCGGGGCTGTGATTGTGGAACATGTGTTCAACTGGCCCGGGATGGGAAGGCTTGCTTTCCAGTCTACACTTGACAGAGACCTGCCTGTGCTAATAGTAATTGCCTTCCTTACGGCACTCCTTGTCCGGGCAGGAATGCTTTTAAAGGAATCGATTCTCTACTATTTTAATCCTCGCGAGAAATGAAAAGATGAAGCGATATTACTTTGAAAAAGAAAAGGTGGATATTGAAAGCTTCTATATACCGCTATCAAAAAGGGCGAGTGTGATAGACGTTATCTCGATAGGGTTCGGCCTTTTTGTTGTGTCCTGCCTCTTTGTATTTTTTGTGATTTCTGTAGGCGATATTTTTATTAAAGATCCGATGCAGATTGACATCAAGAACATGTTTCTCCCCCCGTCTTTTCAGCATACATTCGGTACAGATTATCTTGGCCGGGACATCTTTTCACGTATTGTCAAGGGGACTGAGGCTTTTTTCGTCCCTGCAATCATCTCTATTACAATTTCAACATCCTTCGGTCTGATCTTTGGGATCCTGTCCGGATTTTACCCCGGATATTTATCTAAAATAATATTTTATTTCTTGAATATAATAGATTCCATTCCCAGGCTGATTTTTATACTTATTATCATTGTCCTTTTCAACCCGTCCATATACATGATTATGGCATTTGTGGGCGTGACGAGTATACCGAAATTCTCATCATATATGAAAGCCAAGGTAGAGGTGTTGAAGAACCAGCGTTTTATTGAAGCGTGCCACGCCCTGGGCTTATCACAGTTAAACATCATCTTTAAGCATATAGTATGGCTGTTTTCAAAATCTGTTTTAATCATTCACGCTACACTGGGCATGGGAGAATCGATTCTTATAGAGACATCTCTCTCCTACCTCGGTATAGGTGTGCAGGAACCTGACCCGAGCTGGGGAAATATGGTTTCCATGGGGAAGGATTTTTTCTTCCATGGAAAAATCTGGCTTTCCACAATTCCCGCTATTGTAATACTGGTGACAATAATGGGACTCTATCTTCTCAGTGACGGCCTGAACTCTATTTATAATGAAAAGGTTTCAAGATAATGCCGTTGAATGCTGATTTAAAGGATTTAAAGGTCTATTTTTATGACCAGAGAGATAAGAGGTTTATCAGGGCGGTCGAAAATGTAGGATTTGAAGTTAAAGAAGGATCTGTGCTGGGGATAGTCGGAGAATCCGGCTGTGGAAAAACTGTGACCGCGCTTTCCATGATGGGGTTAACTGATTCTGAACCGGGGATAATCGGCGGTGAGTTTTTCTTTAAGCCGGCGGAAGCAGATTTCCCTGTGATCGAGCGCGCTGTTTTGAGGGGAATGAAGAACACAGCGGATTACAGGAGGGGAGATCTTCTCAACCTATTTTACGGGCTGGAAAATTTTGTGAGTTTTGATAAAAATCCTCTTACTATAATTAAAGATACAGAAAAATGGCTGAGAAGAAATGACAGGATTATGGAGCATGTCAGGGGAAAAAATATTTCCATGGTTTTTCAAAGCCCGGGGCAGAGCCTGAATCCTTTTACTACCGTGGGGGTACAGCTGAAAAGTACAATCAGGAGGTTTAACAGGGGAAAAGACCGCGTAGAAATAAATGAAATGGCCGGTGAGTTACTGAGATCTGTGCGGCTCATGCGGCCGGATGTTGTTATGAACATGCACTCAAGTTCCCTGTCTGTGGGGATAGCCCAGAGAGTAGTAATTGCCATCGCGCTTTCTTCGAATCCCAGACTTCTTATCGCGGATGAGCCGACTTCAGGGCTGGACACAACAAATGTTCATAAAATAATTGAGCTGCTCGAAATACTGATGTCTGAGATGAATTTAACCCTTATTTTTATATCCCACAATATACACCTTGTCAGTACAATCGCGAGTGATATTGCGGTTATGTATGCCGGTATTATTGTTGAGCATGGTATGAGGAAAGATGTTATCAAAACAAGGAGAGGCCCGAAACATCCCTATACTGAGGCGCTTGTTTCATCGGTACCGACAGATTCTGATATAAAAAGAGGAAAGAAACTCCGAATAATTCAAGGCAGTGTACCGAACAATAAGGTTGCCATTACCGGGTGCCCCTTTTTAACACGATGTTCCTATGCGAAAGGCAAGCTCATGAAGAAATGCGGGTCTGCCTGTCCTGAATTGTTTGAGGTATCTCCCCATCATTATGTAAGATGTTATTTGTATAAGAACTAGAGGAACCGGGTTGGAATCGATAATCAAAACAGATAAAATACGAAAATACTTTTATAACAGGAAGCGCGGTCACGTCATTAAAGCCTGTGATGATATTTCTCTTAACCTCCAACAGGGGAAAACACTTGGGCTGGTGGGAGAATCGGGATGCGGAAAGACAACGGTTGGAAGAATAATTATAAGGCTTTTATATCCTGATTCAGGCACTGTTCTGTTTAAAGGCATCAATCTGACTGAACTCAGCTGGAAAAGAATAAGACCGCTCAGAAAAAATTTTCAGATGATCTTTCAGGATTCCAGGGCTGCTTTTAATCCAAGGATGAGGGTCTACGACACATTAAAGGAAGCTATCAGGCTGTACGGCTCATTTAAAGCAGGTGAAATCAGAGAAGAAATACATAATCTCACATCCCGTGTGAATCTTCACAGAGGACTGCTCAACCATTTTGTCGGAAACCTGTCAGGCGGAGAATTAAAAAGGCTTGACATTGCCCGGGTTCTCTCCATTCATCCCGAATTTATCATCGCGGATGAACCGCTGTCTCTTCTGGATATGTCCATTCAATCGCAAATAGTCAACCTTCTTCTTTCTGTACAGCAGGAAGAAAACACCACGATACTGTTTATTTCTCATGACTTGAAGATGGTGAGGATGCTGAGTCACACAGTCGCGGTTATGTACGGCGGCAGGATTGTGGAGTATGCTCTAAAATCAAGTATAACTGAAAATCCTCTTCATCCATATACAACCTATCTCTGGAACCCGAAGAGCTCTGATCTTTTTGTCCGCTTTTTTGAAAGCGGCTGTGTGTATAAAAACAGCTGCCGTTTATTCCATAAAAAGGGTTTTCCACTAATATGCAGTGAAAAGCAGCCGAAATTACTCGAATACGAGAAGGGCCACTATGCAGCCTGTCACTTTGCCGGCATGAGCAAGGCAACGCATGTTTTGGTGCCAGAATAACCGAAAGCTTTTTTATTTTTACTACTTGACAAATAAATAAAACAATGTACAATTTCAGTCAAAATGAATTTATATAAGTCAAAATAAAAACATCGACATTGAGTTAAATATGTTCCCTTACCTGGCATTCTCCAAATGCTCAAGATAAAATATTTCTTATCAATCAAAGGAGCATAGCATGGTCAAAAATATCGATGTCCAGACGACAGTCGATGCGGGAGGATCAACAGCGGTCGGGAGAGATGAGCACGATGTTGTTCTTCGCGGTATTTCTCACTTTTTCGGAAAGAACCAGGTGCTCAGTAACGTGTCGTTGTCGATCAGAAGGGGAGAATTCTTCGGTATTCTCGGCCCCAGCGGCTCGGGTAAGACGACGACCATGCGTATTATTGGTGGATTCATCATCCCGACCGTCGGGGAAGTTTACCTCCAGAATGAGCTGATGGGTCGCCGGCCAGCCTACTGCCGCAACACCACTATGGTATTTCAGCACCTAGCCTTATTCCCACACATGAATGTGTTCGACAACCTGGCCTACGGATTGAAGATCCGCAGAGTGTCCAGGGGCGAGATTAAAGACAGAGTGAACAAAGTACTGGAAATTGTCCACCTGGAGAGTTTTGAGGACCGATATCCAAAACAGCTTAGTGGTGGCCAACAACAGCGGATAGCACTCGCCAGAGCCCTGATTGTCGAACCAAGTGTCGTCCTGTTTGATGAGCCATTGGGCTCTCTCGACCTAAAACTCCGCCGGGAGATGCAGGTTGAGATCAAGAACATACAACGTCGATTGGGTACAACGTTCATTTACGTGACCCACGATCAACAGGAAGCTATCAATATGTGCGACCGCATCGCAATATTGAATGAGGGAAAGATTGTGCAGATTGGTACGGCCGAAGAAATCTATGAGCAACCCCGTACACGATTTGTGGCCAACTTCATTGGTGACATAAATTTTCTGGAGGGTAAAATTGTAGCAAAAGATGACAGCATAGCGACAGTTGAATCACACGGGCTGTCATTCAAGGCCGGGGACAGAGATCAGTTTCACATCGGTGATCCTGTCGTGCTATGCATCCGCCCTGAAAGGATTTTGCTGGGAGAAAGCGCCAAAGGGTGCGATACGCTTTATACAGCACGAATCATAGACATGATCTATTCCGGACCTGCACGTAGGTGTATTGTACAGTTGTCCAACAGTATCCGTTTCAAAGCGGATCTCGATGCCAAAGCTACGGCTAATTTCCGTGTCGGTGATGAAACAAGGGTAGGCTGGTATGCCGGAGACGGAGCACTGCTTGCCGGGGACATTCCTGGTTAAAAGCGTTGAAAGCCCCGCGTTTTTTAAAATGAAGGGACAGGAACACAGGGGTGTGCTGCGGCCATCGAATCTTTATGGGAAGGGGGTGATCACTAAATATCGAGTGAAATGAGGAAGTATACGTTTTATAAACTTAAGAATGAGGATTAAAAGGAGGAAAAAATGATGAAACAGATGAAACTATACGCTGCAATTAAGGTGGTTTTAGTTTCTGTACTTTTTATAATGCTTCTTCCCACGGGTGCGGTATTTGCCGAAAAGCCGGAAGATGTGGAGCTCAACGTTTGGACCTGGGGCATTTATTGTCCCGATTTCGCCACGGAGTCCTTCGAGGCGAAATACGGCATCAAAGTCAACTGCACCTTCTATCACGGAAATGAGGAACTGTGGTCGAAGGTCCAGGCTGGTCACACGGGCCTCGATATCATACAGCCCAGCAATCACATGATCCAGCGCTTTGCCATGGCAGGCCTTCTATCGCCGATTAATATTAACAGGATTCCAAATTACGCAGGGCTTTCTGAAGGGTTTAAGAAGGCAGACTACAATACAGTTAATGGAAAGCAGTACAGTGTCCCGTACACCTATGGCATCATGGGCATGGCCTACCGCAGTGACCTTATTACAGACACTCCCACTTCGTGGGGAGCTCTTTGGGACGAGCGTTACAAGGGTCGGATTGCGTTTTCCCGCAATCCCGTGGATGCCTGTTTTGCTGTCGCCCAGTATCTCGGTATGGATATCAACAAACTCGATGAGGATATCGACGCTAAGCTTGTTCGGATAAAGGAAAAGATGCGCAAGCAAAATCCTCTGTTGCTGAAACGGATCGAAAGCCTGGAGGAGATGAAAAACCTCCTTGCCAGCGGCGAGGTATGGATCACCTCGGCAGACGATGGAATGATCCATAAGATGCAGCTCGATGGACAGCCTGTGGAGTTCGTCATCCCGAGTGAGGGGGCGGCAGCCTGGATCGACCAGTTCTGCATTATGGCTGATGCGCCGCACAAGGATGCTGCCTATCTTTGGATCGATCACATGCTGTCTCCCGAGGTTGCTTCACAGATGATTCAAAAGATGGGCTACATGGTTGTTAATGCAGAAGCCGCAAGTAGTCTGCCTGAAGAGATGGCAAAGATCATGATCTATACAGACGAAGAGACGAAACGGCTGAAGCCCTACCCCACGCTGAAGCCGGAAACATCAGAAAAGATGGTGAAGGCTTATCAGGACGTCCGTGGAGAGTAAACACATAAGACATTGAGAGAGGGAAGTCTGGGCCGGACCAGACCTCCCTCTTAGTATTCAGGACGAAAACATGAAGAAGAAGGTGGGTCAGAAAGAAAAGCCGGAGTATCTGTCGTGGAGGGGACGGCTCGGTGAACTGAGTGTTCCAATTTTCGCGGTGCTGCCGGCAACCCTTATGTTGATACTTTTTTTTATCGTGCCAATGTTTGTTGCCCTGCGCTACAGTTTTCTCTCAAGCATGCCCTTTTTCGATCCCAATCCCCACTACACCACTGCCAACTACGTGCGCGTTATCGTAGAGCCAATATACCGAAATGCTTTTATTAGAACAGGCAAATACGCGGCAATTGCGACTGCCATCTCGCTTCTTGTCTCCTATCCGGTTGCCTACTATATGTCGAGGAAAAGTAAAAAGGGAAGTTTGCTGTTATTAGTGCTTCTTATCCCCTTCTGGACCAGCGTCATTCTGCGTGTTTTCGCCTGGAAGATTATTCTCGGTTCAAGCGGCATTCTTAATTGGGCGCTTTTGTATCTTGGACTGATTGAAACCCCGGTTAGATTTCTCTATACAGGAGTCGGTGTCGTATTTGGCCTTGTCTACACATACAC
>SDBS01002743.1_pt1 | contig 17474 bp, 21 predicted proteins | sample 2277091 | NCBI WGS metagenome assembly SDBS01 (sample SAMN10404972, study PRJNA504765) | marine sediment metagenome | isolation source: marine sediment core GS10_PC15, 163 cmbsf | place: Arctic Ocean: Southern Knipovich Ridge | collected 2010 | reverse complement strand
CAGCAGATGGCAGTGTTTACGCCTGGGGTAATAATAATTGTGGCCAACTAGGGCTTGGGCCTGGGGCTGTTGGAAATCATAACACCCCGCAGCGAATAACAGGTTTTGATGGCAAGAAAATAATTGCTATTGCGGCAGGTGAATGCCATTCTTTAGCTTTAGCAGCAGATGGCAGTGTTTACGCCTGGGGTAATAATCATTGTGGCCAACTAGGGCTTGGGGCTGGGGCTGTTGGAAATCAGAACACCCCGCAGCGAATAACAGGTTTTGATGGCAAGAAAATAAGTGCTATTGCGGCATGTGGATACCATTCTTTAGCTTTAGCAGCAGATGGCAGTGTTTACGCCTGTGGTAATAATAATTGTGGCCAACTAGGGCTTGGGGCTGTTGGAAATCAGAACACCCCGCAGCGAATCCCAGATTTTGATGGCAAGAAAATAATTGCTATTGCGGCAGGTTGTTCCCATTCTTTTGCTTTAGCAGCAGATGGCAGTGTTTACGCCTGGGGTAGGGGTGCTTATGGCCAACTAGGGCTTGGGCCTGGGGCTGTTGGAAATCAGAACACCCCGGTAGAATTATCATTTAAATTTCCTTCTCTGAAGCAGTTAAGAGACAGGTTGCCATTATTAAATTATTTAAAACCGGAGAGCGAAGCAGCAATCCCATGGGAAGTAGATCCTAAAAATTTAATTCTAACGAGCAAAGATAAAACTGGTGGTTTATCAGATCCAGATTTAAGTTGGCTTAAACCTTAAATTGGGTAGTGTTGCAGTTGGGATGAGATTGTGCCGAATATCAAGTGTGTTTTACGCCAGGCGGTTATAAAAAACTTCAATATATTCAAAGATAACCCTTGTCGCTTGATTGTGGGTTTAAAATTTTTGACAACGCTTCATAGGTTAAAAAATCCGCTGGCATAAGTGTCTCACCAAACGATTTAGACTGCTAGAGAATTTATGTTAGTTGTTGATTCCGGTGTTGTAAGCAGCCTGGCTTAAATCCTACCAGCCGACACTCAGGCTGTGGTGTTATGCCAAACTCAGCGTAGACCAGATCTTGCATTTTGTGCACCAATTCCAAAATATCTGAGCTTGTTGCATTACCGCGATTAATAATGATATTAGCGTGTTTAGGTGAAACGATGGCATCACCGACGCTAAGATGTTTCACTCCGACTTGATCTAAATAATACGCAGCGACGAGGATTTTTTTGCCATTGATTTCGAAATTTACTTCATCAGCGGTAAAATTACGGAAAAAGCTACCACAAGAATGTGATGTTGGGAGTTTGCTATTACGATGGCGGATAATTTCTGCTCTTCTGCCACGGGCGTAGGCGACATCTAAATCTGATGCTTGCTTAAGTTTAAAGGTTGCGTTTACTAAATAATATTCTTCGGCTTGTAATGTTGATTTATCATACCCAAAATTAAACCAATCATTAGTTACTGCAATAATATCTCCAGTAGTGCGATTAATCACTTGCGCTTCATGCAAAAATTGACTGAGCAAGAATTCATAGTAATGCATGTTGATATAAACAGCACCACCAATTGTCCCGGGAATGCCGCTAAATTCTTCTAAGCCAAGAATATTATGGTCAAGACAGAATTCAATTAAACTATTCATAGTTACGCCAGCTTCGGCAGTTATTAGTGCGTCCTTGTCGTCTATTTCTATCTGTTGGAGCAAAGGCCTAATGACAAGCCCTGGAAAGCCTGCATCGCTAATCAAAATGTTTGCGCCTTCGCCTAACACAAATATTGGTAATTTTTTATTTGCAGCAACATTCAATGCTTGTTGCAATTCTACGGCTGTTTTAGGTTGGGAAAAATATGCAGCTGATCCGCCAGTACGAAACCAATTTTTATCAGCTAATGGAATGTTAGTGCTTAGCATTATTTTTGCGTTTATATGATCTAAAAACTTTTAACGTGTATAAAGGGAAGCTTAGCAAAATCATAATCATGCCATAAAAAATAACATCTTTGCCAACACTAAGAATTATCCAAAAAGTATAAACACAGGCTACTCCAGCAATAAAATAATGAATTTTTTTCTTATAACCCTGATGTTTTTTGAGAATAATAATTTCGGCAATGGAGGTATATAAATATGCGACAACCGATGCAAAAGTTGCCATTAAAATAACCATGCGAAATTCATCGACTAAGTTTGGATTAATAGCGAGCATTAGAAATAAAGTTATCAGTGTAGAAGTAATAATGAGGCCCCAGATAGGGACACCAGCCTCATTTCGTTTTGAAAATATATGAGGAAATAAATGATCATCAGCAGCTGCCATGGGCACTTGTCCTTGTAACAGAGTCCAACCGTTTAAAGCTCCAAGGCAAGAAATAACAGCACCAGCACCGATAAGCCATGCGCCCCATTTGCCGAACATTATTTGAGCTGCGGCAGCAAATGGAAAAGAGGAATGTGCTAATTTGGCAGCAGGAATAATGCCCATAATTGCTGTAGCGCTGGCGATGTAGACTACCGCAGCAATTAAAGTTCCCAGTAAAGTAGCTATGGGAATATTACGCCGTGGATTGTCTACAGAAGCAGCAGGCACTGTAGCAGATTCTACCCCGATAAATGACCATAAAGTAAGTGCCGCTGCATGTGAAAATGCTTTAGTGTTTGATAGATGCGAAATATTAAAGCTATGAGTTAAATATGTTGGATGCAAAAACCACCAGCCAACAGCAGCTATGAGCAAAAGAGGCATAAGCTTCAAAATAGTTGTGACGACTTGAACTGCTCCAGCAGAACGAACACCGGAAATATTAATAATAGTAAAGATCCACACCAAAGAAATGGCAGTGAAACAGCTTACAATAGGGTTGGTAAACAAAGGCCAGTAAACCGCTAGGTAACCAACTGCGGCCAAAGCAATGGCGGCATTGCCAACCCACAATGCTATCCAATAACTATAAGCAGTTTGGAATCCGATAAATTGTCCCATACCTGCTTTAGCGTAAGCGTAAGGTCCTCCGGTTTTTGGCATCATGTGACTTAATTGCGCAAATACCATAGCCAGAAAGAAGGCTCCGATCGAAGTGCAAATCCAGGCTAAAATACTGATACTGCCGATTTTGGCTAAATCTGCAGGTAATAAAAATACCCCAGAGCCAATCATATTACCTGCTACCAGAGCAGTTAACATAACTAAATTAAGTTTTTTCTTACGCATATTGATGAAGGATTTTACCAGAATGGGGGTCAATAGTCTATTGGCGTTGATATGTTTGACAAAAATATATGTTTGGTTTTCTGTAAGGGCTAACGGCCGTTAGCCCCTACTATTTGTCTAGAATTCTAAATATTTCTTCTTTGATATTTTCAACATCACCAATACCGTCAACACGAGTAAAAATCGGTTTGTTATAGCTATCAGCATCATGCAGGTTTTGATAAAACTCAATCAAAGGTTCGGTTTGTTGATGGTACACTTCCAGGCGCTTCGTTACGGTTTCTTCTTTATCATCATTTCTTTGAATCAAAGTTTCACTAGTAACATCATCTATATCAACTACGAGGGGGGGGGTGTAGTCGATATGATATACGCGCCCGGAAGCAATATGGACACGACGTCCGCTGAGACGCTTAATGATTTCGGCGTCGGGGACGTAAACTTCTATAACGTGATCAATTTTAATGCTAGTTGCTTCGATAGCTTCGGCTTGCGGAATTGTGCGAGGAAAACCATCAAGTAAATAACCATTTTTGCAATCAGGTTGTTTAATGCGTTCTTTTACTAAGGCAATGATAATGTCATCGGAAACTAGCTTGCCAGAATCCATAATGTTCTTTACCGTCTTGCCAAGTTCGGTGCCAGCTTCAACTGCTGCACGCAACATATCGCCAGTAGAAATTTGCGAAATATTATATTTTTCGCAAATAAATTTGGCTTGTGTGCCTTTACCAGCGCCAGGGCTTCCTAGCAAAATCAACCGCATTAACTATCTCCTTCACATTTCGAATTGCTGTATTGTATGTCTTTCTCAATTTTAATTCTACCATTTATATTAATAATAATTCTGATGACTGGTAGTGATTGATCTTTATGGCAATAATACAAACTGCCAGCTTGGCCATTTATGGTTCCTAAAGGAGTGAATTCAAGGGTTTTATCTTTGCCGAAGCCGCCATTCAAATTAAGCTTGTCGCCATGTGGTAATGTTGGGAAAACTCGAATTATCTCATTATTTGTGGCTATAATTTGCCCCTGATTCCACTTACCATCACAATTTATATGATCAGAGCTGCCGCAATACTTCACAGTTTTGCCAAGTTTGATGGCTTCGCTGCGAGCATATTGTAGTGCTGCAACAATATGATCAACCTGAGCTGTAGCGCGATTAGCTGTTATTAAATGCCGCATTGTCGGTATGGTTGCAACCAATAAAATACCAGCTATAACTATAGTGATTAACAATTCTATTATAGTGAAACCATTTTTTTGCATAATTATTAGCATAACAGTATTGGGCATTTGAATGCTATACCGTATAATGCATCATTATGTTTACTAATTTAGCAGAAAAATTAACTGCCACCATTAAAAATTTAAGTGGTCGCGGCAGATTAACCGAAGAAAATATCACCGCAACTATGCGGGAAATTCGCATGGCTTTGCTTGAAGCTGATGTTGCTTTGCCTGTTGTAAAACAATGTCTAGAGGAAATTAAAACTAAAGCTATTGGTCAGGAAATTGTGCAAAGCCTTAAGCCTGGCGAAGCGTTAACCAAGATTGTCCATGATGAATTGGTTAATATCATGGGCGCAACAGCCGAGACGCTAAATTTAAAAGTCGAGCCACCAGTGGTTATTCTAATGGCGGGTTTGCAAGGCTCAGGTAAAACTACTACGGTTGCTAAACTGGCCAGTTTTTTAAAAACCCATGACAAGAAAAAAGTTATGGTGGCGAGTACCGATATTTATCGACCTGCAGCTATTAAACAATTAGCAGTATTGGCCGAACAAATAGAAGTGGAGTTTTTCCCTAGTGATGATAGTCAGACTCCAGTTCATATAGCCCAAAATGCTATAGATGCTGCTCGCAAACAATTTGTTGATGTGGTGATTATTGATACCGCTGGACGTTTGCATATCGATGCAGAAATGATGGATGAAATTCAAACCATTCATGAAGCTATAAAACCGACAGAAACTTTGTTTGTGGTTGATAGCATGACTGGTCAAGATGCAGCAAATACGGCCAAAGCATTTAATGAAGCATTACCAATAACCGGTGTGGTTTTAACTAAGACTGATGGCGATGCTCGAGGCGGTGCGGCATTGTCAGTGCGCATGATCACCGGCAAGCCGATTAAATTTATCGGTGTGGGTGAAAAGATTGATGCTTTGGAAATATTTCATCCAGATCGCATCGTGTCGCGTATTTTGGGTATGGGTGATATTGTAAGTTTAGTCGAAGAAGCCGAGCACAAAGTCGACAAAGATAAAGCTCAAAAATTAGCCAAGAAATTATCCAAAGGAAAGAAATTTGATTTGGAGGATTTTAGAGAACAATTAAAACAATTAACTAACATGGGTGGCATCAGTAGTTTGTTAGGCAAATTGCCAGGAATGGGAGCCATGCCTAAAGCAGCTAAAGGTATGGTTGATGATAAAATGTTTAACAAGATGGAAGCTATGATTAATTCCATGACACCCCGCGAACGCCATTTCCCCGCATTAATTAATGGCTCACGTAAACGACGTATTGCTGGCGGTTCTGGTACACAGATTCAGGATATCAACAAGCTCTTAAAGCAATTTTCCCAGATGCAAAAAATGATGAAGAAGTTAAAAGGCGGCAAAATGAAGAACATGATGCGCAATATGCCAATGTAATAATTAGGCAAAACCTTGCAATTTCTGCATTTTTGCGTACAATTTGCTATCCTGTTTATGTTAAAAACAAATTTACTAAGAGGAAAACACAATGGTTGTTATTAGATTATCTCGTGGCGGCGTCAAAAAACGTCCTTTTTATCACATCGTGGTAACCAACAGTCGCAATTCGCGCGATGGCAGATTTATTGAGAAATTGGGATTTTATAATCCGATTGCTGCCGGCGAAGAAATTAAATTGCAACTCAATCAAGAGCGTCTTGATTATTGGAAGAATAAAGGTGCGCAGCTGTCAGAAAGAGTGACACATTTAGTGAATAATTTTGCCGAAATAGTTGCTGGTACCGAGAAGAAAGCTCCAACACAATCTAAGAAAGCCAAAAAAGCCGAAGCAGAAGCTAAAGCAGCTCCAGTCGTAGATCCTGAGCTAGCCAGTCCTGAGCCTGCCGAAGTGGTCGAAGTGGCGGAAGAAGCAAAGCCTGAAGTCGAAGTGGCAGAACCGGCTCCAGAAGCAAAGCCTGAGCCAGAAAAAGCTACTGAGGAAGAGAAGCCAGTCGTAGATCCTGAGATAGCCAGTCCTGAGCCTGTCGAAGTGGTCGAAGCTGAAAAGCCTGCCGAAGTGGTCGAAGTGGCAGAAGAAGCAAAAACCGAAGAAAAGCCTGCTGAAGCAGAAAAAGCTGAGTAAAATAAATAGCTGTGTCTGAGAAAATAGTAATAGGCAAGTTTGGCAGAGTCCATGGTGTTCAAGGCTGGATTAAAATAAATTCATTTGCAGATCCGCAAGAAAATATTCTTGAATTTTCACCTTGGTATATCAAGAAAAATAATTCGTGGCAAGAATTGGATATAGAACAAGTATTGTTGCGTGGCAAGAATATAGTCGCCAAATTAACCGACATTGACGTTCGTGAGATTGCGCAGACTTATACCAATATCGATATTTATGTCGAAAAAAGCCAGCTGCCAGCTTTACCTAAAGGCGAATATTATTGGAGCGATCTCGAAGGTCTAACTGTAATCAACCAAGATGGAGTGAATTTTGGTACGGTCCAATATTTATTAACTACTGGTTCCAATGATGTGCTAGCAGTAAAGAATTCTAGAGAACGCCTGGTTCCTTATATTGATGATGTTATTGTGAACATAGATTTGGATAAAAAAACAATTACTGTCGACTGGGATGCGGAATTCTAATGCGCATTGACGTCATAACTATATTTCCCGAAATGTTTGCAGCTTTAGATTGCGGCATTACCGGCCGTGCTTTAGAAAATGATTTACTGCAACTACAATGCTGGAATCCACGTGATTATACCGAAGATAAGCACCGGCGTGTCGATGATCGTCCTTATGGCGGTGGTCCAGGCATGCTCATGTTGGCGCAGCCTTTAGTTGACACTGTTCAGGCTGTAAAGAAACATAATAATGGTAAAGTGATTCATTTAACGCCACAGGGAAAGCTATTGACGCAAAATAAAATTAAGCAATTGGCACAAGAAAATTTAATATTATTGTCAGGTAGGTATGAAGGTATTGATGAGAGAATTGTTGAAGCTGTGGTCGATGAAGAATTGTCTGTTGGTGATTATGTTTTGAGCGGTGGTGAATTACCCGCTATGGTAGTAATAGATGCATGTGTAAGGTTGTTACCAGGTGCTTTGGGACATGAGGATTCGGCCGAGCAAGACTCGTTTATGCATGGACTTTTAGACTGTCCGCATTACACTCGACCGGAAACATTTAATGGACAAAAAGTTCCTGATGTGTTATTAAATGGCAACCACGAAAAAATAGCTCGTTGGAGATTAAAACAGGCTTTGGGTAGAACCTTATTGCGGCGACCGGATTTATTGCAAAAAAGCCAGTTAACCGAAGTTGAGCAAAAATTGGTACAAGAATTTTTAAATGAACAAAAAATAGAGGCTAGTGATGAGTAATATTATTGAAACTATTGAAAAAGAACAAATGCAGGGCAAAGAGATTCCGGAATTTTCCGCCGGAGACACAGTAGCTGTACAGGTCAAAGTTAAAGAAGGCGATCGTGAACGCATACAAACCTTCGAAGGTTTGGTGATTGCTAGACGTAATCGTGGACTTAACTCTGCTTTTACCGTGCGTAAGATTTCTCACGGAGAAGGAGTAGAGCGGGTATTTCAAACTTACAGCCCTCAGATTGAGAAAATTGAAGTAAAACGTCGTGGTGATGTTCGTCGTGCTAAACTTTATTATTTGCGTGATCTATCAGGTAAGAAAGCTAGGATTAAAGAAAAAATTCCAGCTAAAAAAGTCAAAGTAAAAGCTCCGGCAGCAGCTAAGGCTAAAGAGGAAATCCCAGCAAAAGCCAAGGTTAAAGCAGAAGTTGAAGCTCCAGTAAAATCTGAGACTAAAACAGCAGAATAAGATTGCATGTTTATATATGACTCACCGGTAGGGAAGCTTGGTATTGCAGCTGTTGATGATGCTGTTGCCGAAATCACTTTTACGCCTGAAAATCAAGAATTAACAGATCCAAATGCCATAGTTATTGAGGCGATAGAACAGCTGGAGCAATATTTTTCCAACCCAAAACATGAGTTCAATTTGCCTATACATCTTAACGGAACTGAATTGCAACAAAAAATATGGCAAACCTTGCGTACCATACCTTGCGGCACTGTCAAAACTTATGGCGAACTAGCGAAACAGCTTGGTACTAGCCCAAGAGTTATAGGCAATGCCTGTCGCAGTAATCCAATCCCAGTTATTATTCCGTGCCATCGAGTAGTTGCTCAAAATGGCTTAGGTGGTTATTGCGGCGCAGAAAGTGGCAAAATGCTCGATACCAAGCAGTGGTTGTTGCGCCACGAACAGTTTAGTAATTAATCTGGTTTTACTTTGATTTTACCTCACTTAACTCAGCCTCAAGTTCCTCCACGGTAGGAAGACCTAATTTCAAATTGTCAGGGACGGCCTTTGTAAGCACGTATTCAGAAACACCAATTGGTTTTTCAATACTTTTAAGCGCATATTCTACTGCAAACTTATTACGTGATTTACAAAGTAATAATCCTATAGATGGTTGGTCTCCTGGAGTTTTGATAAAATCATCTACTAAATTTAGATAAAAATTTAATTGTCCCGCATGTGCTGGTTTGAACTTGATTGCCTTGTATTCCACGACTACAAATGAATGTAGCTTATAATTGTATAACAGAATATCAATAAAATATTCTTCATCTTGTAGAGGTATAGGGACTTGTTTGCCAACAAAAGCAAAACCTTTTCCAAGCGAAAGCAAGAATTGCGTAATATGTTCAATCGATGCATGCTCTATATCGCGCTCATGCGCGTCATCATGCAAACCTAGAAAGTCGAAATTATATGGCGATTGCAACATGCCTTGAGCCAATGATGACTGTGGGTGAGGCAATCGTTCCAAATAATTTGATGCCTTATTTTTACTTATTGCTTGTGCGCTATATAAATCATTTCTTATATTGCGTTCTAAGGTAATACGCGCCCACCCGTTTTGAATAGTCTGCTGTGCGTACCATTCGCGCTGAACTACATCTTTTACTCTGAATAATAAAAGTTGAATGTGTCCCCAAGGTAATTGAGTAATCGCAGGCAATTGGGTCACAGGTTGTGACCCAATTGAAAGTTCTGGGTAATATTGCGCAAACATGCGCATCCTCTTTAAGCTTGGTATGGAGAAGCCGTGCGTTTCAGGGAAAGTGCGTTGTAAATCATTAGAAAGTGAGGTAATTAATTTATCACCCCATTTTGTTTCAGCTTGCTTTTCAATTATACTCTTACCTATATACCAATATAATCTGATCACTTCTGTATTTACAGCTAATGCAGCTTGCAAACGACTACTGCGCACCTTGGTTTTTATTTCAAGTGAGAATTTTTTGTATTGTTTGTCAGTAATTAACTCAACATATAATTCCTTGGTCTTTTTAAGATCCTTGCTCATAACTTTATCCTAATCGAATAATGATAGTAAGAATAATTGTTACACCGATGACAGCTGATATGTACCAAAATTCAAGAATTATTACAGATCCAGCGACTTAATATTTTCCTCACTAAAAAATGGCGTTTCTATTACTTGACCAATCAACTCAGCTTTCGTGCGGCATCTTAACTTTTTCTTGATATTATTGACGTAGTATTCTACGGTACGAGCCGATAAGCCCAAAGCGTTAGCAGCTAATTTCATGCTATTGCCGCGCAACAAACAAACCATGCATCTCGCTTCTTGACGCGTTAAATGAATATCCTTGAATTTCTTGCCTAAAGAATAGGCATCTTTTGATTGAGTGGATTTTCGACTCATTGTTTTATTTCTCTCCATTAATGATGTTTCCTTTGTCTCACACCAATACCTTACCCTCATCCAGCTTGGGGCGCAATACGGTAAAAAACACTGTAGGTGTTTGCTAATATGAAAGAATTATGCTAGTTTCATGCTGCTAGCAGCGGAATTTTATGGAGAAAAATATGAAACGGGCAGCTACTTATATATGTTTAGGGATTGCATTAGTTTTTGCGCTAAGTGCATGCAAACAGCAAGATGTGAATTCATCAGGATTGAAAATCCAGAAAGTAATATTGGCGCGGAAGAACAATGAGGGTCAAACTATGCCGGCGAGACGTTCAATTTATATCCGCGGTGAGAAGGTCTATTTGATTATGGCCAATGTTGGAGATTTTGTTAAAGGTGCTGATGGCTTAAATTGGTTTGATATTAACATGCAATTAACTGATGTTGATGGCGATGTTGTGATGCACAAAGAACATATGCTTGGAGACAAAGGCCATATTAATTTGCCCGATAATCGAGCCTCATATCCATATGTTATGGTACACACACACCCATCCATGTCCAGAGGTGAGTATGAGCTGCAAGTTACAATTTACGATGAAATTGGTATCGGCAAAGCTACAGTAACCAAAACTTTTACTTTGGAATAACCACATAGTGGGATTGCTGCAAGAGCTTTTTCCCTGTTATCCTCACTATATTTTTGTCATTCCCACGAAGGCGGGAATGACAGACTTGGAGTAAAACGTAAATTTGAAATAGTCCAAGAATTTCGTTTGCCAGTGCTGGCATGTTTTAGTTCCATGTTATTCCTCCAGTTGTGAGATTTTTCTAGCTAGACAACCTATGCATGGCAGGTAGAATTTCTTTTCTTTGGCAGCAAATATTCCCAATATAATCAACAGCAGCATGACTATGAATATCGGAAATAACGTGATATTAGCAAAGAAAGTTGCGCGTTGATAAATGTCGACAGTTAATATGTAACGCGGCAGCCACCACACGTATACTGCGATCGAGGCTGCTGCAATTACAATATTTAACAAAAATGCCTGCCAAATGTGAAAAGAATATAGTTTATTCTTTTTGTCATTCACTAAAATTGCAAGCAAAGCAATGATGCCGCTTATATACGCAAAGAACACCATTGCTTTATGATAGCGTTGCATAATTATTTCAGCGTAAATGTTGCACTTTCACTGGCACTACCCTTGCCAATCTTGTCATAAATTGTCAGCTTGAATTTATATGTTCCTGGTTGCATATCCTTGGTCGTAGTGAAAGTTATATGTGGAGATGCAGCGATGTCGTCTTTTAAAGCAGCATGGCCTTCATTGCCAAGAATATCTTTTTTCTCCAGTAACACCTTGCCATCAGGGCCAATCAGTTGCATATCCATGTCAAACCAGCATAAACCATCCTTATCTTGTGTGAATTTACCCACATTAACTAAAACAAAGTATATTGTTTGTCCACGAGTAAAAGTATTGTCTGTAGATGGCACTACTTGGCCTTTAGCATTTGCAGATGCCAGAACAGATTTTTGAACAGTAAGGCCAAAAGATGTGGAAGTTTTAGTGTGGCATGCGGCTACTAAAAACAGCAAGGATAATCCTAAAGTAAAATAAATTGCGACGCGTTTCATGTTTTTCTCCTTAAAAATTCAAATACACTGGACTATTTTATCCTGCTTAGTCGCTTGCGTAAATAATTAATATCTATTACAATAGCTATTCATTTTTTGTTTAACTCTTTGCTTCACTATGAAATGTTTCGTAGGAAGCTTATAAACCATAAGGAGAATATATGCGACATTACGAAATCGTATTCATGGTTCACCCAGATCAAAGTGAACAAGTTCCTTCTATGATAGAGCGTTATACAGCGCAAATCGAGAAGAAAAAAGGTAAAATTCATCGCCTCGAAGACTGGGGTCGACGTCAACTGGCCTATCCAATCAACAAGATTCATAAAGCTCACTATGTTTTAATGAATGTTGAATGTGATGACGAAGTACTTGGTGAGCTGAAAAAGTCTTTCCGTTTTAGTGATGCTGTAATCCGCAATCAAATTTTATTGTGTGATAGTGCTATTACCGAATCCTCTCCTCTGATGGTTCCGAAAAAAGAAAGTCAGCCAAAAGCTCAGGAAACAGAAGTTGAAAAACAAGCTGAACCTGAAGCAGTTGCAACAGAAACAGAAGTAGAAGTTGAAGTAGCAGTAGAAGCAGAAACTGAAACTGAAACAGAAGCTAAAACTGAAACAGAATCTGTCACAGAATAATTATTGGAGGATGTAAAGATGAATGGTTTTTATCGCCGTAAAAGAGGGTTTGCCAGTGACGTTTCAGCAAAAGACATTGATTATAAAGATGTTGATAAGCTGAAAAATTTCATTACTGAAACAGGCCGTATTATCCCTGGACGTTTGACTGGAACAAAGTCCATCGATCAGCGTCAGTTAACCAGGGCAATTAAACGAGCACGGTATTTAGCTTTATTGCCGTACACCGATCAACATAAATAAATTTCAGAGGTAAAGTTATGGAAGTAATTTTGTTAGAAAAAATTCGTAATTTAGGTGATATTGGCAGTCGGGTTAAAGTTAAAGCTGGATTTGCTCGTAACTTTTTGTTTCCACAAGGGAAAGCTGCAACAGCTAATTCGGCTAATATCGCTAAATTTGAAACTAAACGCGCTGAGTTGGAAGGAAAAGCACAGGAATTATTACAGCAAGCTCAAACCCGTGCTGAGAAATTGGCTCAAATCGCGGTTACTATTGCAGTACGTGCCAGTGAAGAAGGCAAGTTATTTGGTTCTGTTGGAATTCGTGAAATAATGGCTGCTGTTGAAGCGGTTGGCGAAGAGCTAGACAAGAAAGAAATAACTCTTCCAGAAGGTCCAATTCACGAACTAGGCGAATATGAGATTAACTTACAATTGCATTCCGATGTAGTTGTGCCGATTAAGATCAACATCGTCGCTGAATAAATTATTATCTTATGCCAAAAGCAGCCAAAACCCATGATCCGCAAGTAAGCGAGCTGAAGATTCCGCCGCATTCAATTGAGGCGGAACAGGCGGTTTTGGGTGGCTTGATGCTGGATAACGCCGCTTGGGATCGCGTCATTGATCGCGTAAGTGCCAATGATTTTTATCGCGGTGATCATCAGCTGATTTTCCAAAATATGGAAGCACTAAGTCGACGCAATCAACCATTTGATGTAATTACCTTGGCTGAATCACTTAAAAGCATTAATGCTTTAGAAAATGCTGGTGGTGATGCTTATTTATTCGAATTGGCAAAGAATACACCTAGTGTCGCCAATATAATTGCTTACAGTGATATCGTGCGTGAGCGTTCTATTTTACGGCAATTAATTCATATCACTAGCAACATTGCAGGCAATGCTTTTAATCCCGAAGGGCGCAGTAGTAAAGAAGTTCTTGATGAAGCCGAAAGGTTGGTGTTTAGAATTGCCGAGCAGGAAAATCGCGGCGAAGGTCCGGTTGATATCAGTACTTTACTGACGGCTGTTACCGAGCGTATTGATGAGTTATATCATTCGGATCAGGACATTACCGGCTTGCCTAGTGGCTTTAAAGATTTAGACGACAAGACATCTGGTTTTCAAGATGGCGATTTGGTAATCGTGGCCGGCCGACCTTCGATGGGTAAAACTTCTTTTGCCATGAATATCGCTGAACATGCTGCAATTAAAACTGAAAAACCAGTATTGATCTTCAGTATGGAAATGCCTGGTGAAGCTTTGGCAATGCGCTTTATGTCTTCTTTAGGCCATATTGATCAGCACAAAATCCGCACTGGTAAATTAGCAGATGCCGATTGGGATAGATTACAATCTGCTGTAGGATTATTGTCACCGGCACCGATGTTTATTGATGACACTCCAGCCTTAAGCCCAGCTGAATTACGCGCTCGGGCTCGTAGAGTTGCGCGTGCCCATGGAAATCTCGGCGTAATCATTGTTGATTATTTGCAGCTGATGCAAGTTTCTGGTTTTAAAGAAAATCGTACCACCGAAATCACTGAAATATCACGTTCGTTAAAAGCTCTGGCCAAAGAACTGAAAACTCCAGTTATAGCGTTGTCACAATTAAATCGTGGCTTAGAGCAACGCAACGATAAGCGCCCGGTTATGTCGGATCTGCGTGAATCTGGTGCTATCGAGCAAGATGCCGATTTGATTTTATTTATTTATCGTGATGAAGTGTATAATGAAGACAGTCCTGATCAAGGCATTGCTGAAATTATCATTGGCAAACAGCGTAATGGTCCGATCGGCAAAGTTAGACTAACTTTTCTGGGTAAATACACTAGGTTTGAAAATTTCTCTAACTCCAGTTACGCTGCCGGGAGTCAAGAGTGAATTCCGGCGCCATTGCTGACATTAATTTGTCAGCGCTTGAGCACAATTTTAATCGAGCCAAACAGCTAGTGCCAACTGCCAAAATTTTTGCCATGATAAAGAGTAATGCTTATGGCCATGGCTTGATTCCAGCTGCAACCACTCTAACAGATGCCGATGCTTTTGGCGTCGCTTGTCTAAGTGAAGGCATAGAGTTACGACAAGCAGGCATAGATAAACGTATTGTTATTATGCGTGGTTTCTTTGATGCCGAAGAATTAGAGTTGGTTGTAGACTATAATTTCGATGTGGTAGTTCATTGTGAAGAACAGTTGCAAATTCTTACCGCAAATACTTTGTCCAAGCCGGTAGAGGTATGGTTGAAAATTGATACCGGTATGCATCGCTTGGGTTTTTCAGCGGAACAAGTGCTGAGTGCTTATGCCGGTTTGCAACAAAATCCAAGTGTAAAGCAGCCAGTGCATATTATGACGCATCTTGCTAATGCCGATATTATGAATGATACAACTACCAAAGCTCAGCTAAAAATTTTTGCTGAGGCAAGTACTGAATTATCTGATTCAACAAGTATAGCCAATTCAGCCGCGATTTTTAATTGGCCAGAAGCACATAGCGATTGGGTGAGACCAGGAATTATGTTGTATGGTGTTTCGCCGCTACCAGGTATTGCAGGAGTAGAGTTAAATTTGCAGCCTGTTATGACTTTGCACTCTAAATTAATCGCGGTAAAAAACTTAAAAAAGGGAGATTCCATTGGCTATGGCGGCACTTGGACTTGCCCGAAAGATATGCCAGTAGGAGTGGTCGCAATAGGTTATGGTGACGGCTATCCACGCCATGCAAAAAATGGCACACCGGTTTTAGTTGATGACGTCCAATGTCAGTTAGTTGGCCGAGTTTCTATGGACATGCTAACAGTAGATCTACGTAATAATCCTCAAGCCAAATATGGAGATACTGTAACTTTATGGGGCGATGGTTTGCCAGTAGAAATTATTGCTGAGCATGCCGGAACTATTGCTTATGAGCTATTGAGCAAGATAACATCACGAGTCAGGAAGCAGCTATGCTAAAAAGAATACCGAGAATACCTAAATATGCAACTATTCTTGGCTGGCTAGTGTGTGGCTTGGGCGCAATTTTCTACACTTACGAATATTTATTACGTATTGAGCCAAGCGTGATGGTGCCACATTTAATGGGGGCTTTTGACGTAACTGCTGGGGCCTTGGGAATGCTGACAGCACTGTATTATTACGCATACACCCCGATGCAAATTGTAGTTGGCGTTTTATTAGACAGATATGGCGCCAGAAAAATTATGACTCTAGCTATTATAATCTGCACTGTAGGCAGTTTTCTGTTTAGTACTACGCATGTGCTTGAGGTTGCTGGCGTTGGTAGGTTCCTGATTGGCTTTGGCAGTGCCTTTGCATTTGTTGGTGTCATGAAATTAGCGGCAGAATGGTTGCCAAAACACCATTTTGCTTTGTTTGCCGGTTTTGCAACTTCTTTAGGTATGGTTGGCGCAATGGCTGGTGATATTGGGCTGACCGCAGCAGTTCATAGCATTGGCTGGCAAAAAACTTTGCAAATTGGTACTGTTATTGGCGTTATATTAATCCCTTTGATTTGGTTGGCTGTACGCGATACGCCTAAGTGGCGCAGTGAACATATCGGCAGAAAAACAAGCTACAGACAGTCTTTTGCCGGAATGTGGCAGATCATTAAAAATCCGCAGATGTGGTTGGCTGGTATTATTGGCTGTGTGCTGTTTTTATCATTGTCTTTATTCGCTGAGTTATGGGGAATTCCATTTTTACAAGCAGTATATTTAATATCTCCGCATCAAGCAGCTATTGCCTGCTCCATGGTATTTGCCGGCTGGTTGGTCGGAGCTCCTTTCAATGGTTGGCTCTCAGAGCGAACTAAAACTCGCAAAATGCCACTTATTATTGGATCTTTATGTTCTGCTGGCATCATCAGCCTAATAATTTTTAAGCTAGTAGATTTCTCTTTTATAGAACTTTGTGTGTTATTATTTTTATTTGGAGGTTTTTCTAGTACTCAAGTTATTTGCTTTGTAGTAAGTCGCGAAAATAATCCGACTCATATTGCCGCTACAGCAATTGCTTCTACTAATTTTTTGGTCATGATGAGTGGAGTGATTTATCAGCCATTGTTTGGAAAGTTATTAGATCTTGGTTGGGACGGTCAAGTTTTCAATGGTATAAGAGTATACACTGCTAGCGTGTTTCAGCATGCGTTCATACTGTTGCCAGCAAGTCTTTTAGTAGGAGCTGTTCTATCTCTGTTTCTACGCGAAACCTATGAGAAAAAAGCAGATCTCGATGAGTTTGATGTAGATTAAAACTCAGCGTGTTTAGGCGTCCGTGGAAACGGAATAATATCGCGAATGTTAGTCATACCAGTAACATAGCCGACATAACGCTCGAATCCTAGACCAAATCCACCATGTGGCACAGTGCCATAACGACGTAGATCGCGATACCACCAATACAGATCTTTGTGCAGTTCCATTTCTTCGATGCGTCGATCCAATACATCTAATCTTTCTTCGCGCTGACTGCCACCGATGATTTCACCAATGCCTGGGGCTAGAATGTCCATCGCGGCTACAGTTTTGTCATCATCATTGAGGCGCATATAAAATGCTTTGATTGTTTTAGGATAATTGATCACAGCAACAGGTCGGCCTAATAGATCTTCAGTTAAATAGCGTTCATGTTCGGTCTGCAGGTCTATACCCCACTCTGGTTTGAACTCGAATTTTTTGTCAGCTTTTTGGAGTTCTTTGATTGCATCAGTATATTCAATTTGAGCGAAGTCTTGCTTGACCATATTTTCTAATCTTGAAATACAGTCTTTATCTATGCGTTGAGCAAAGAATTC
>SDBS01002742.1_pt1 | contig 17481 bp, 14 predicted proteins | sample 2277091 | NCBI WGS metagenome assembly SDBS01 (sample SAMN10404972, study PRJNA504765) | marine sediment metagenome | isolation source: marine sediment core GS10_PC15, 163 cmbsf | place: Arctic Ocean: Southern Knipovich Ridge | collected 2010 | reverse complement strand
TTATTTCGATTAGAGGTGTTTTGAAGTAATTGTCTTATGCTTCGTTCAGCAAACTCAACACCATATACTATCCCGTCTTTAATAATATCAGAAAGATGTGAAATAGTTGTTCCAGAGGATGCTCCTAAATATAGACAATTGAAATTAGTAGCAAGGAAATTATTCCTAGGTTTTTCTAATATTAAAGCTGCTAATTTACTTCTATACGGATTCCACTCTCTAAATTCTTCTCTCTTATAATTTATTAATTTCTCATCATATACCTTATATCCGGGGGTTAAATTTTTTGTATATAATTTTAATTTATCTGGGGATCCAGAAATATATACTCCTGGAAATTTTGGATGCTTTCTTATCATGGCTCTACTCATTCTTCATACATCTCTTACTTTGTCTATATACTCTTTGTCTATATACTCAATCCATCCTAATTTCACCATATTATTTGGATTTAACAAACTTTTTGCCCTTTCTTCGTTTCTGATTCTTCCCTTTCTTAGTGGACATCCTTAAAATTTCTTGTTTTTTTGGAGGTTTTGGATATTTATCTTCGATTTCTTTAATTTTAGCATCAATTTCCTTTGCTAAAACGTCACCTATGAATTCCCCTTTAAAATAATCCAATTTTGATGCGATTCCTACTTTCCCAGCAATTAAACGTGCAAATTTACCTCTAAGATAATATTTACCACTTCTCACCTGCCTCCATTGAAAGATCAATCCATGTTTAGGCCTTTTTTCTCCTGTTTTTAGAAATCTATAAAGTGCTTTTTCTGCTCCTAATAACTGTATTCTCGATGCGGGCATAAATGCCAATTTCTTTAATCCACCAGCCTTCGCGATTAACTTTGCCCCTATTAAAGAGCTTACAATTGCCTTGAGATTAGGTGCAGTTTTTTCCATTAAATCTTCTAAATTCTCCTCTAATTCGCCCCTATATGAGTCTAACGATAAAATTTGATTAGCAAACCCCTGAACAATTGATAATTCAATATTCGCGCCCATTGATTGTGAAGCTCTTTTTATCAATAAATTAAGAAGTTCTTCACTAAAACCAAATTCCTCTTTTAGGTTAGAAGTAATATAATTCTCTCTATTACCAATTGTTGATACTAATTTAGCTAAGAGAATATTATCATCAATAATCTTGTCCGTTAATTCTGGAAAATGTAATCCATACCATTCTCTAAGGCGGCCTGAAAATAAACTTATTGTTTTTTTAAGTATATCTAATGTTTCGATAATTTGTATAACAATCGCATCACCCTGACCTCCTGCTTCACTGACACTTTTTTTAATCAGTTTTTCATTAATTTGTTTGTAAATAGATGAAATTTCATTGCTAGTTTTGCTGATTCCAATCTTTGTTAATTGATCCTCTAAATTTAATCTAAAATTTCTAAATTCTAATGAAGTTTTGTCAAATTTAGTTATACAACCTAATTTTTCTGATGTAATGATTTTTAGCTTATTATTGTCAAAAATGAATTCATTAAATCCAGAATCCTGCAGTTCCTTAATGAATTCTTCATATTCCAATGGAATATCTCCAATTTCTAAACCAAGATAAAAATCTATTATTTTTTGGGTATCATTATCAAAATCTCGAAAACTTACAATACTTCCAGACTCATTTATTCCAAACAACCCAAAGTAACTATCAAGTACGAAACATTTCATTTTCGAATCAATTCCATCTTAAAATTTCTTAAACAATAATAATAATAATTTCTTAAATAATAATAATAATAATAATGCTAGATACAAAGATTTCGAATTTAAAATTAACTTCTCCAATAATTTTAGCCTCTGGCATCCTGGGGGTTTCCTTTTCTTCAATGAAGCGGGTAATTGAAGCGGGAGCGGGAGCTGTAACATCAAAATCAATAGGTCCAAAACCTCGAAAAGGTTATAAAAATCCATCTATAATCGAACTCTATCCAGATACCTTTATGAATGCTGTTGGCCTTGGAAACCCCGGAATAGATAATTTTCTTACAGAAATCAAAGAAATTAAAGAAAATGACATAACTTTAATAGTTAGCGTTTTTGGAGATACCAACGATTCATATATAGAGGTTGCCTCTAAAGCTGAAAATGCGGGTGCTGACGCAATTGAAATTAATATCTCTTGCCCCCACGCAGAAGTTTCCTCTATAGGAATTGATAAAGAATTAACTTTCACATTAGTTAAAGCTTTAAAAAAGAAGATATCAATACCATTATTCGTTAAATTGAATCCTAATGTAACTGATATGGGGGAAATTGCTTTAGCTGCGGAAATGGGAGGAGCCGATGCTGTTGTTGCTATTAATACAATTGCTTCCCTCGCGATTGATATAAATACTAAACGACCAATTTTAGCTCATGGGAGTGGAGGCCTCTCTGGAAGGGCAATCCATCCAATAGCAGTTAAAAAAGTATTTGATTTATATAAAATTTTAAAAATTCCTATAATTGGGTGTGGGGGCATATTTGACTGGAAAGATGCAGTTGAATTCTTTCTCGCAGGGGCATCGGCGGTTCAAATTGGCACAGCTTTATTTAAAGGAGCTGAGATAATTTCAGATATAAATAAAGGTTTAATTGGATATCTAAGGGAACAAGGATTCAAATCTATTAGCGATTTAAAGGGATTAGCACATCATTATAAAGTACAAGAGGTGCCCGATTTTGAGTGAAAACATCATTAAAACCTTGAAAATTGAGAGAATTGTTAATGAATGCGAGGGAGTTAAATCTTTAATTTTTAACATGAAAAAGGAAAATAAAGATTATATCGCACCAAAACCGGGACAATTCGTTATGATCTGGGTACCTGGTGTAGACGAAGTTCCTATGTCAATTTCAGGATATGATGAAATTGGCAATTGGTCTATTACAGTAAAAAATATCGGAGAGTGTACCAGTGCTATTCACGATTTAAAAATAGGTGACTATATAGGGGTGAGGGGGCCTCTAGGGAATCATTTTAGTGTTCCAAATGGTAAATCTAAAAAAATTTTCCTAATTGGAGGTGGAATTGGAATGGCTCCCTTAAAATGTCTCTCGATGGATTTAATAAAAAAAAATCTTAAATTCTCAGTAATTGAAGGAGTAAAATTAGAGGACGACCTAATATTTATGGACGAATTCCAAATCCTTAATAAAGACTTTTCAGAATTCCACTTTTGTACAGATGATGGAAGTTATGGGACAAAGGGTTTTGCTTCTGATATTTTTGAAGATATGATTAAAGACTATACTAAAGAAGATTTTACTAATCTTGTTGTATTCTCTTGTGGTCCAGAACCAATGCTCTATAAATTGTTTCAGATTTGTGAAAAACATAATATTGAATTTTATGCAAGTCTTGAGAGAATAATGAGGTGTGGTTGTGGTTTATGCGGATTATGTGCTATTGATCCCACTGGATTATTAGTATGTAAAGATGGACCAATATTTAACCGTGAAATATTAAGAAAAATGGATGATTTCGGTAAATTTACAAGGGATTTTACAGGAAAAAAAATACCCTTAGATTAATTAATAAAAAAATCTATTAATTTGGTTAAAATGAAAACTGTCTCACCTCAAAGTTTACATGACATGCTTCTAGATGGGCAAGAAATCGCTCTTGCAGATGTAAGTGAAATTAGTCCATACTCGAAAGGACATCTTCTCTTTGCAATACCCTTACCCTTGGGACGTCTGGAAACTCGAGTGGCTGATCTCATTCCAAGGAAGAATACCAGAGTAGTTTTGTGTGACAAGGATGGAAACCTTTCGGAACGAGCAGCTAATCGCATGAAAACATTTGGTTATACAAATGTTGCGGTCCTCGATGGTGGTGTGAAAGGGTGGCAAGCAGCTGGATTCGAAGTTTTTTCCGGTATTAACGTGCCTAGCAAAGCTTTCGGTGAGTTCATCGAGCACGATTCTGGTACACCTTCAGTCTCTCCTGAAGAGCTTAAACTCATGATGGATAAAGCTGAAAATATGGTTATCCTTGATAGTCGACCGATTGAGGAATATCAACAAATGAGCATTCCAAATGGTATTTGTTGTCCTGGAGCAGAACTTGTCTACAGTGTATATGATATGGCTCCTTCTTCTGACACAACTGTAATTGTAAATTGTGCTGGTCGGACACGCAGCATCATCGGTGCTCAGTCGTTAATTAATGCCGAGATTCCGAATAAAGTAGTGGCACTTCGAGATGGAGCAATGGGATGGATAATTGCTGGGAATAAAACAGCTCATGGGAAAACCGATCATGCTCCTGCTCCAACAGAGAAGGGATTAGAAAAAGCAAAGGCTTCGGCTGCACGTGTGAAGAATAGGTTTGGAATCAAGAAAATTGATGACAAGCAGCTTAATATCTGGAGGGATGAACGTGATCAGCATTCCCTATTCATTTTGGACGTCCGAACACATGAAGAATACGAAGAGGGCCATGTATTTGATTCCATCCATGCACCTGGTGGACAGCTTATTCAAGCGACGGATGATTATATTGGTACAAGGAATGCCCGTATCGTACTTGTTGATAAATACGGTGTTCGTGCAACTATGACAGCATCATGGCTTATACAAATGGGCTATAAAGATGTTTATGTACTTGAAGAAGGCCTGTTAACACTGAATTTAAAGACTGGTAGACATCATGCCCCAGTGCTAGGCTTAGCAGATGCACAGTACTCCGCTGTGACACCTACTGAACTAGAGAAGATGTTAGATGAACAGTTAATAATTGTCATTGATTTCAGCCCAAGTCAAACCTACAGTAAAAGTCATCTGCCTAATGCTTGGTTTGCCAGCAGGATGCGTCTTCAAGAAACATTTGAATCGCTACCATCAGCTGATAAGTATGTGTTGACCTCTACCGATGGTGTTATTGCCAAACTCGCAGCAAACGAGGTGGAACAGATGACATCAACACCGGTACGCATCCTCGAAGGTGGTAATGAAGCGTGGAAGAAAGCTGGATTAAGACTAAGGAAAGGAATGAAAAACTTAGCTAACGAGCCGGATGATTTTTGGCTACCCATTGATCCTAGTAAGACAATTAAAGAGGCAATGCAAGCTTATATAGTATGGGAGGTTGATCTTATTAAACAAATCGAACGCGACGGAACCACTCGCTTCCTAAGCTTTCCTAAATAGTATTGAAACCAAAAAATTTAGGATCTCACTTCTAAAAAAACACATAATTATATAAATAATAAAAGAAAAATTAAAATCACAACTTAACAAAAGGGTCGAAAAAAATGGCAAAATTAAATGAATGTGTTGTTATCGATGCTATTAGAACTCCAATTGGGAAATCTGGTAGAAGTCAAATGTCAAAACTCGGGGGCGCATTCCGTGAATGCTCAGCACAAGATTTAATAGTAACGGTATTACAGAAATTAATTGAAAGGACAAAAGATAAATGTCCAGATTTTGATCCCAAAGAAATTGAGGATTGTCATGTGGGATGTTTATCACAGATAGGAGAGCAAGGAGGCAACATCGGCAGGTTAGCAGTTTTATTAGCTGGTTTACCACATGAAATCGCGGGAGCAACAGTGGATAGATATTGTAACTCAGGGCTTCAAGCTGTAAATACCTGCACAAATGCAATAAAAGTCGGTGATGGAGATATAATGATTGCTGCAGGAGTTGAATCAATGACTCATTACAGCATGGGAGTTACATGGGATGTAGTCAATAAGGTTAAAAATTTTCCAGTTATATATTCTCAAAAACTGATTGATTTGATGAAAACATTCGTCCCCCAAGGAGAATCTGCAGAAATGGTTTGTGATCGTTATGGTTTTACTCGTGAACAGATGGACAAATTTGGTGCGTGGTCCCATGTAAAAGCAACAAAGGCGATGCGAAATGAAGATGAGTACAATAAAAGAGTAGTGCCAGTCACTTATCTAAAAAAATTTACCGATGAAAAAATGAAACCAATAATAGATGAACAAACTGGTAAACAAAAACAAGAAGAGGTCACTGTAACAAAAGATCAAACCGTTCGCCCTGGATACCTAGACGAACCAGAAAAATATTGGCAAATGTTGCAATCACTCAAACCAGTATTTCGTTCGCCTAGAAAGGGTGGAAGAGTAACCGCCGGTAACTCATCACAAATAGTTGATGGTGCCGCTGCGACGTTGTTAATGTCCGAAGAAAAAGCAGATTCGTTAGGATTAAAACCTATGGCACGAGTGTTATCCACCGCAGTTGCTGGGGATGAAGTAAAAATCATGTTAACTGCTCCTATACCCGCTAGTAGAAGAGCTTTAAAACGGGCTGATATAACTATCGATGATCTCGATTGTATTGAACCAAACGAAGCTTTTGCCTCTCCATGTCTTGCATTTTGTAAGGATCTTGGATATGATTTTGATGATCCACGACAAAATCCAACAGGAGGAGCAATCTCTGTTGGCCATCCGATTGGAGCTTCAGGAGTCCTTTACTTCACTGAGATGGTTCATTATCTCAATAATTATAACAAAAGATATGGCCTTCAAATGATGTGTGGCGGCTTTGGAGTTGGCATTGCCAACGTTGTAGAACGAATTTAAATCTACAAATAATACCTTTCTAACAATTTTTTTTTTTATTATTTTATTTTTACTACATCCCTATAATGGAAACAAAAAAGTAAATTTTAAATTTCAAATTGTAAATCTGGAGTATTACTTCGATATAATAATTGATGATTTTTTTGAGCCTCTCGCCATGTTTTAGGGAAATTATATTCTTCATAAAAAACATCTTCTACTGCTCTTCTCATTTGCAATGCACAGATATCATAAGGAACTCTACCGACTCCAGTTCCCATTCCTGGAATTGCTATAGTCTTAACTTTTTCATTAATAAAGGTTCCATCGGAAAACTTACCAAATTTGACTAATATTAGCACAGCCCTAGTTGCTAAATATATATTTACAGAATCCTTCAATATCATTGGTACTCTCATAGTTGGAGCAGAAATTACATAAGGAATTTTATCATGATCAGTTTCTACTATCTCAGCACATCCCACGAGCAACTCTCCATGATGTTTCTCCTTAATAATCTCTTGAAGATTCTCCTGAACATGCCAACCAAAAAATTGAGAAATTCTTAAATCCAAACCTCCATCCATAAAACCATATGAATTAGCAGGACTCAATATTGCATCACAGTCTACATCAAAAATCGAACCATGAACTATCTTGATATTGGGATCTTGCTTAAAATATTTATGTAGGGATTCTATTAAGTTTGCATTAATATCGCAGAATATTAAGTTCATGGATAAATATATTATTAGGAGAAATAAAAAATCTTAGGCTTCTATATCTGCTTTATTTTAGAAAAAGTGTCAGAAGAATTTGATTTTGGACTCCAGAAATTATAGGTAAAGCCTTTAAGAGTAATGATTTGATATTTTTTCCGTTCATTATTGATCATTGATGGATAAATAAATTCTGAATAAATTTAAATCATATTACATAAAATAACCTATCAACATATGAGAATAAAAAAATAACAATAGAGAGAAGATAAAAAATGGCAGAAAAAGGAAAAAGAGAAAGAGAACCAGGTCAAGAGAATGCAGTCTTCATTGGGCGTCGTCCTACCATGAATTATGTAATGGCTGTGATGATGATCCTAAATAATGGAGAAGATTGTGTCGTAAAGGCTCGCGGGAGAGCAATTTCCCACGCCGTCGATGTGTGCGAGATTTTAAAAAATCGCTTTTTGAAAGGCGCTGAATATAAAGATATTCACATTTCTACGGAGCAACTTAAGAGCGAAGATGGCCGTGAAAATAACGTAAGTTCAATGGAAATCATTATTTCGCCTCCAAATAAATAGAACTCGAAATTTTTGAAGGATTTAAAGATTCTGTTTTCGAAGATTTAAGTTTACATATCAGAATCCTCTTCACTTTCAAAATTTTTATAGTGAACTTTTTTTTTATATACCTCTAATAATATAATTAGTAAACTTTTGATTATTTTTAATAATGCCACACCTAGAGAACGTCAACATTGAGAAAATTGAAGAGTTTTCAAGAGAAGTTATAGATTATTTGAAGAAACATCCTCAAACCTCGCGAGATAAAATTACCAATGTTAAAGGAAAAATAGGAAAGAAATATAAGTTCAAGAAAGTAATCAAGAATGCTACGATATTAGGCTTTGCTACAGAAGAAGAAAAAGAGTTAATTACAAAACTGCTAAAAAGGAGAACTACAAGGACATTATCTGGTGTATCAGTAATAGCAATTATGACAAAACCCCTTCCATGTCCTGGAACTTGTATATATTGTCCAGGTCAGGAATCTCAACCTGGTGAAAAAGTAGCTCAATCTTACACAGGTAAAGAGCCAGCAGCATTAAGATCTATTCATAATGAATATGATCCTTATAGACAAGTACAAAGTAGAATTGGAGATTTAGAAGTAATTGGCCATGACGTTGACAAAATTGAACTTATTATTATGGGTGGAACGTTTTTATCTACTGATCTTAGATATCAAGAAGAATTTGTTAAAGGTGCTTTAGAAGGCATTATAGATAAAAAAGTAGCTACTCTTGAAGAAGCTAAACACTTAGCTGAAAAGTCTAAGAGAAGAGTAATAGGGATAACTGTTGAAACTAGGCCAGACTATTGTAAGGAAAACCATATTGATAATATGTTAAACTATGGAACCACAAGAGTTGAATTAGGGATTCAAACTATTTATGATGATATCTATACCTTAGTAAATCGAGGACATACGACTACAGATAGCATCGATTCTATTAGAATTGCTAAAGACGCAGGATTAAAAATTAACGCTCATATAATGCCAAATTTGCCGGGCTCAAGTATCGATAAAGACTTAAAACTATTTGATACTTTATTTTCTACTCCTGATTATCAACCAGATATGTTAAAAATATATCCAACTCTAGTAATAGCGGGTACTGAATTATATAATTGGTGGAAAAATGGAAAATATCTTCCTTATTCGGATAATGAACTAATAAATTTAATCGCAAAAGTTAAAGACAACCTCCCTCCTTATGTGAGAATTCAAAGAATTATGAGAGATATTCCTGCAACTTTAATTGAAGCAGGATGTAAAAAAAGTAATTTAAGGCAGCTTGTTCAAGAAAGATTAAAAGAAATAGATGGAGTTTGTAAATGTATAAGATGTAGGGAATATGGAATAAGTAAAAAGGGAGAAATTGTCGAAGAAAAATCATTCAATGATATTAAGCTTTATCGTCTTAATTATAATGCATCTCAAGGAAAAGAAATTTTCTTATCATACGAAAATAAAAAAGAGGATTATTTAATTGGGTATCTACGTCTAAGAAAACCTTCTGACTTTGCTCATAGAGAGGAATTAAATGACGGTAACACACTTATTGTAAGAGAAATTAAAGTCGTTGGAGAATTAGTACCTAAAGATTTGAAGCCAAAAAGTACTACTCAAATCCAACATAGAGGATATGGTAAATTATTAATGGAAAATGCTGAAAAAATATCTACTGAAGATTTTGACGCAAAAAAATTGGCAGTCATAAGTGGTATTGGAGCTAAAGATTGGTTTTATTCTCAAGGGTATCACTCAGACGGACCATATGTTTCAAAAAGAATTTAACCTGAATTTTTGCCCTTTATACCCTGCTTTGCCCTTTAAACTAAATACGGAAAATAGTTTTAGCATTTATACTCAAAAACTGCTATGTCTTAATATCGTATGTCATTATTTAAATGATGCTGATAAGATTATAACATCGAGATTCTTATTTCTAATAACTTCAAAAATGATTCCTTAAGAAAATCTGATTACTTTTACTATTATGGATAAAATGTATTTTATTATAGAAGAATAAGTTAAAGATATACACATTTTTTTAATAACGATAAAGGTTTTTCTAAGATTTTATCTAATATAAATTATGAATATATTGTAAAATTTTGACCAAAATTAATTCTATTATAAATTTAAATCTTCATAAAAAAAAAATCTAATATAAATAATGATTATGATTAAATTTAAAGTGTTATTTTATATGCTTAACTGTGATTAAAATTTAAAGTGTTATTTTATATGCTTAACTGTGATTATTGCGGAAAAATGATGAACAAATCGAATATTAAACACACAAATATTTGTCAAAACAAACCGAACCATATTTTCTGTTCTAAAACTTGTAAAAATAAATGGTGTTTTGATATTCAGAAAGGGAAATTAGCTGCTGATAACTAATTTTTGCCGAATATTAATATAAACTTTATAAGGTTAATGTTTGATTAATATGAGTGATTTTGATTATAAAAAAATTGGATTATTGTGCGGACTTGAGATACATCAGCAGCTCGATTCAAGCACTAAACTCTTTTGTCGTTGTCCAAATCTATTACAAGGAACAAGGAAACCAGATTTTACATTGAAACGATTCATGAGACCTGTATTAGGAGAAATGGGTACTTATGACGAGGCAATGTTAACCGAATATGAAAAAGGAATGGATGTAACCTATGAATGTTATAATGATGTAATCTGTACTTATGAGTTGGATGAGACTCCTCCATTTATATGTAATAATGAAGCAAAGACCATTGCTATAGAAATTGGATTACTTCTTAATTCCAATATCATTGAAGAGATGCATGTATGTAGGAAGAACTATCTGGATGGAAGCGTTCCATGCGGATTTCAGAGGACTATGATTCTCGCCAAGGACGGCTATGTTGAATTGGAAAAAGGTAAGAAAATCGGTATCGACGTTGTATGTTTGGAAGAAGATGCAGCAAGAAAAATCAAAACTGAAAATAAAACTAATTACTTTAGATTAGATCGATTAGGTATTCCTTTAGTGGAAGTTACTACTAAACCGGATATCAACGATCCAGACGAATGCCGTGAAGCAGCAGAAAGACTTGGATTATTACTATGGACTTCAAAAGTCAAGAAAGTTCTTGGTTCAATTCGACAAGATATTAATGTAAGTGTTAGAGCAGGCACAAGAGTAGAAATTAAAGGGGTCCAAAAGTTAGATTGGATCCCTCTATTAATCAATCATGAAATTTCGAGACAATTAAAATTAGTAGAAATTAAAGATGAGTTGGAAAAAAGAGGATTAAAAAAAGATACTGCAATCCAAAAGCCTAAAGATTTAACTAAAGCATTGTCAAATATGAAATCTAACTTTATATCAAAAGGAATTAAATCCGGTAAAAAATTGTACGGTATAAACTTCAGTGGATTTAAAGGGATATTTGGGAAAGAGTTAATGGAAGATTATAGATTTGGGACTGAAGTTAGTAGTAAAGTAAAGTCTATTTCTGGCTTAAAAGGCATTATTCATTCAGACGAGGATTTAAAAAACTATAAATTATCTAATGAAGATATTGATAAAATTAATAATCAATTAAATTCGGACGAGAACGATTGTTTTGTCCTAGTGTTAGGTACTCAAAATGAAGTCGATAAAGCTATAAAAGTCATAGTTAAAAGAGGTAAATATTCTTTTGAAGGAGTTCCTCCTGAAACAAGAAGGGCACTAGAAAATGGTAATACTGAATTTTTAAGAGAATTACACGGTGGAGCCAGACTTTATCCAGATACAGATTCACAAGCTATAATTAACTCAGAAGCAGAAATCAACAATATTAAGAAAAAACTCCCCAAATATCCATGGGATGTCATTAAAGATTACTCAAGTAAGTATGAAATTGAAGAAAGATTGATTAAAGAATTAATTTTTACTGGAAATCTAGACCTTTTTAATGATTTGCTTAACATATATCCTGAAAATCCCACTCTAATTATTACAACTCTGTTGGAAACAATCATAGCTCTCAGAAGAGATGGAAAAAGAGTGGAAAATATTTCAGAAATCGATTATAAAGATATTTTCACACTTCTTAAAAATAATGAAATTGGAAAAGAAGCTATTGAAGAATTCTTGAGCAGTAAATCAGATAATCCCAATTTATCTATTAAAGACATCAAAAAAGAATTAAAAATCGAAAAAATTTCGGAAAAAGACCTGAAGAAAATTATCACTAAAGTAGTGGATGAGAACATAGCGATTTTAAAAGAAAAAGAGATGAGAGCAATGGGGCCTTTAATGGGAGAAGTAATGAAGGAAGTACGAGGCAAAATTGATGGGAAGGTCGTGTCTAGTGAGTTAAAAACTATAATTCAGGAAAAATTAAAGGAGTTGAAATAATTGACTGAACATCTGAAGGGCTATAAAGGTCAAGGGAAAGAAATCCTAGAAAAAAATAAAGTTGCTGTTTGGGATATCATTAAACTAAAAACTAAAGAGGGAGAATACGAGGGAATTATCCTCCCACGAAATGAATATTCTGCTCCAGATTACATCGAAATTAAATTGGAAAACAATTATAATGTCGGTATTCATGCAACACATATCCTTAAAATTGAAAAAATCGGAAAAAAAGAAGCCCACTATAAAATTCCTGAAAAACAATTTCCAAAAAATAAGAAACTTTCGAATATAATGCTTCTAGGAACTGGAGGAACCGTCGCTTCACGCTTAGACTACACAACCGGAGCGGTAATTCCATCATTTACTCCAGGAGAACTCTTTAGTTCTGTTCCAGAACTGGCAGAAATTTGCAATCTTGAATGTGAGATTGTATTTGAAATCCTATCAGAAAATATGAAACCAGAATATTGGCAGCAATTAGCACTAAAAATAGAAAAAGCAGCTACTTCTGGAATTGATGGTATTGTAATTGGTCACGGAACTGATACTATGGGCTATACATCAGCTGCACTATCTTTTATGTTGAGAGATTTATCAATTCCGATTGTTTTAGTAGGAAGTCAACGAAGTTCAGACAGACCATCATCTGACGCTGCTCTCAATTTGATAAATGCGACAACTGTTGCCACCTCAGACATCGCAGAAGTTGTCGTCTCAATGCTAGGCTCGTCATCACATGATTATGGCTTAATACACAGAGGTACACTAGTTAGAAAAATGCACTCCTCTGTGAGAAATACTTTCAGAACTATAGATGATATACCTTTAGGTATGATAAGAAACAGAAAAATCAAAATGTTCACCTCTAATTATAGTAAAAGAACCAAATCTGAAACAAAAGCTCTTACAAATTTCGAAAAAAAGGTGGCTTTAATTTATTCATATCCCGGTATGGAAAACGACCTTATTGATTTTTATATAGATAATGGATATAAAGGTATTGTATTCGCTGGAACTGGTCTCGGTCACGTAAGCACTGCAATATACGATTCAATTGAGAGAGCAATTCAACAAAATATAACTATTTTAATGACAACGCAGACATTACACGGCTTTGTGGGCATGAACGTCTACTCAACAGGAAGAGAATTACAAAATATTGGTGTAATACCTGGAAAAAATATATTACCAGAAGTAGGATATGTTAAACTTGGCTGGGTTTTAGGTCAAACAAATGATCCCCAAGAAATAAAAGAAATGCTCTTAAAAAATATTGCAGGAGAGTTTATAGATAGAGAAGTTCCAATCGCTTTTAATTATAATATAGACGAACTACTAAAAAATAAAAAACTCTGAATAGCAACTTTTTTCGAATTTATTATATTTCTGAGCAAAATAATAAAAAATTTAAAGTTTCTATAATTAAAAATACTAATTACCTTATTTCGTGAACTTAATGGGAAAAAGAATATTAGCACAACGGAAAGGACAAGGACATCTGTGGGCTCGATCACCAAGTCATAGACACGTTGGACAAGTAAAGTACCGCCCTTTTAAACAAGATGAAGACCAATTTAAATTTAAAGTAATTGAACTCATTCATTCACCAGGAAGAGGAGCCCCCGTTGCACGAGTTAAATATAATGACGAGCAAAAAGGATTATGGCTTCCCCCGGAAGGAATTTTTGTGGGAGATGAGTATGTCCAAGCTAAAAGCGGACAACCAATTGAAGTAGGCAATATTATGCCTCTAAAGGAAATCCCATTAGGAACTTTGGTATATAATGTTGAAGGAGTTCCCCAAGATGGAGGAAAGTTTGCCCGTGCGTCTGGAGTCGCTGCAACTGTGAGAAACAAATCTGGAAATAAGGTGGAATTACTCTTTCGTTCTAAAAAAAAAAAGATGTTCCACGAAAATTGCCTTTGCACTATCGGCGTGGTAGCTGGTGGAGGAAGAACAGATAAACCCTTTATGAAAGCGGGAAATAAGCATTATTACATTCAATCAAAAGCTAAAAAATGGCCAGTCGTTCGCGGTGTTGCAATGGTAGCCGCTTCTCATCCTTATGGTGGTGGCGCAAAACAATCACCTCATAAGCCAACAACAACCTCGAGAAACGCTCCTCCTGGTAGAAAAGTCGGCCAAATAGCTGCAAAAAGAACGGGACATCAAAATTAAACTTCCCAATTTTTAATTTATCTAATTTTTTAAAGAAAAAACACCTAAAAATCCTAAAAATCAATTGATTTTAGTGCTAATACTAATTGTTTATTGAATTAAAGCTGAAATTAATCTCTATATAATTAATCAAGAAAAATCAACAAAAAAATAAGAAAATAAGAAAAATTTGGATGAAAGAATTAGCTTAACTTAAAACTAATATTTTTTAAAAGCTCCTTATATCTCGAGCGCAACGTAACTTCTGTCACGTTAATTATCCGGGAAATCTCCTTCTGACTTACCCTTCTGTTCTTAAGCTTTGCAACTAAATAGATCGATCCCGCACATAAACCTTTAGGATCTTTCCCGCAAATTGAGGAACGTGCTATGTAATTCTTTAATACTTTAATCGTTTCTTTCTCTATATCAATCCCTAATCCTAAATCCGCACAATAGCGTGGAATTAGTGTTACTGGATCAATATGTGGTGATTTTAGATTGAGCTCCCTCACAAGAATCTTATAACATTTTTTCACGATATTTTGATTAATCGATGCTTCATCTAAGATTTCTTGAAGTGTTATTGGAACTTTCTCTTCCTTACATACAAAATACGCGCAGGCCGCAACCATGCCATTTATAGATCTTCCTCGCAAAAGCTTTCTCTTAAATACTTCTTTATAAAGACGTACTGCAGATTTTTTAACTCGGTCAGGAAAGTTTAGATTGCTACCGATCCTTTTAAGCTCAGTGATAGCAATTAACATATTCCTTTTTTCCCAGCTCATATGTGTGTTCCATTTTGCTGCTCGTCTTAAGTCAGGATTTTTGATCTTTGTCCGATCAATAACCGTACTTAACCCAATATCTGGCATTAAAATAGAAATAGGGCACCCTGTTCGCTCTTTTCTATCTTTCTCCATTTTGGTGTACGCTCTAATCCCACTATGAGAAATGTCTAATCCACGCTCAGATACTATTAGCCCGCATGATTTACAAACTGTTTCTCCCCTTTCATAAAAACTTTGTACTAAACCCCCACACTCAGGACAAATGTTTGAGTTCATAACATCGTATTCTACAACCATATCTTTTTTACCCCATAAATTGCTTTTTTACTAATTTTGGTCAAAAACATTTTTTTTTGTGTTCTAATTTTTTATTCGTAATGAATTAAAAAATGCAAAGGTAGTATTTAAATCTTTTTGTTGTAAAAAATTTTCATGATCGTGAAACATATTACAACAAAAAATTGTTAGTTGATTAATACTTTTACGAGTAATAAAGATCATAATATCTTAAAGTCCTTTATATATAAAGTCGTGGTAAAAAATCTTAAAGGTCAATTTGTGGTAAAAAAAAGTATTAGCATTAAGGATTCTATCGTAGGTAAACTAATGAGTATTTTTTTAATTTTATTTCTCGATATCATCAAACCTTATTTCAATATAAGGATATAGTTTATATTTTTCTCTCTCTTTCTCAGTAATGGGGTTGCCTGAAAGGTTAAGGAGCCCTAATTTTTCATTTGAATCTAATCCTTTAATTTCAGTGATTTTATTATTATATACTACTAACATGCATAAATTTTTAAGATATTTGAGTCCTTTTATCTCTGTTATCATATTATTAGATAAATATAAATTAATTAAATTAGTGAGAGACTCCAGACCTTTAATTTCAGATATATAATTTTGAGGTTTTTTATCCCAAGCTTCGGCCTGACCCAGATTTAACTCCCAAAGGTTTTTTAGGTTATCAAGCCCTTTAATTTCTTTGATTTGATTCCCGGATAAGTTTAATCGATAGAGATTAGTTAAACCTTCTAAACCACTTATTTCGTTGATTTGGTTATTAGAGAGATCTAATCTTTCCAATTTTTTTAAATTATTGAGTCCTGTTATTGTAGTAATTGCACTTTTGCCAATGTATAAAAATTTTAGCTCGTTCATATTTTCTAAGCAAGAAATTTCATTTAAAGTCGTATTCCAAATCAATAATTTCCACAGTTTAGTTAAAAATTCAATTCCTTCAATTTCCTCTAAACTTTTTATATCCAACTTCTTAGTACCATGCGAAATGTCTAAAATTCTTACTAGACCTTCATAAACGTCAAAATTTAAATATTCTGAGAAGTTCTCATTAAAGTAACTAATAACTTTAAAGTTAAGATAAAAGTCAACAACCTGATCTAAATTGCATTGGTTAGTAATATCATCATTAATTATTAGGTTAATGTCATCATACTCATTAATATCATCGACGATTAATTTTGAATCCTTTATGACATTCAAAATATCAATCAGGATTGCTTTAATTTCATATTCGCTTACTTTTTTTTGAATTTTTAAATGATAAATAATATTATTAACACATCTTGGAGAGATATCATGCTCTAAAGCCCATATTATAGCCTCTAAACCCTTATCGATAAAATCATGAATAATAACCATAGCAGCAGTACTTCTAACATCACTCTCAGAATCTGAGATAAGAAGATTTTCCAGAGTTTTATATACTCTATCATCTTTCAATTCTAATTTTTCTATGAAATTGATACTTCTTACCCGAATCTTGGTTTCATTGTTATTTTCTATAATCGATAAAAGTAATTCAAAAGCCGAATTTTTATCTAACTGACCATTTATATATTGGTTATGAATCTTTTCTGGTGATAAATCTGATTTCACATTATATAAATAGATATTTGGTTATATAAACTTTTGCTAAAGATATTTGGGAGGATAAAATAAATATATTTTAACTTAAATATTAATATTCGAGATGAAATAATTACTAGCTTATTTTTTTTTAATGATAAGGGACCATTTCAATTTGTGGTAAGAAAATTTTAAAATTACTAGATGAAAAATACTAGAAGTTTGAGGTTTAATTTGTGGTAAGAAAAAAGTGTAAAAATTCAATCCAAAATTTCCATCCAATATATCTAAAATTTCCATCTAATTTGTGGTAAGAAAAATTATACTTATTCGTTATAAATAACTTTAAATAATAGTTCACTATGTTTTTTTTAGGTATTTTAACAATTAATAATTGTGGTAAAAAGATTCTTTTACAAAAAAATCATTAAAATTATTAATAAGATTCAATTCA
>SDBS01002741.1_pt1 | contig 17485 bp, 16 predicted proteins | sample 2277091 | NCBI WGS metagenome assembly SDBS01 (sample SAMN10404972, study PRJNA504765) | marine sediment metagenome | isolation source: marine sediment core GS10_PC15, 163 cmbsf | place: Arctic Ocean: Southern Knipovich Ridge | collected 2010 | reverse complement strand
CCGTGATCGATCTCACTATCGTTTGTGGTCAGCGTAACGAAATCCCCGCCGTCAGTGAGTGTAATTCCAGTGCTTGTGCGTAGGATGCCGTCGTTAAATGCGGCTCCAAGATAGTCCACTGTCGCGCTGGAATCTACCTTCATCTTACCGATAATCTGTACCAGCAAATCTAGGTCCTGGCCATCCAGGCGGAGATCTCTGCCATCAATTGTGACGCCGGGTACGACGGCCATATCACCAGTCAATTCCACCGAGCCATCGGCCTTCAAGTATATGGTGTGCGTGTGTCCGGGGTCGGCACCGCTTGTCACGTTTACACCAGCGATCGTTCCTGTCGTCGTGAGATTCTCGTCTGCGAAGCTGATTGCCCCTGTATCACTAGAAATGATCGCCCCGTCAAGGGTCAGATTATCGACAGTCACCTTCGTGAGGGCCGTCAACTCGGTCCCCCACACAGGAAGAACACCAACTCCAGCACCAACAAGCACTTCCCCTACACCCCCAATTACTAGAACGTCACCCTTCCTTTTTGTCCTAGCAAATGCTCGTCTGACTTCTTCCGGTGAATGAGTATTGGGTATTCTGTCAGCCATTACGAAATTCGCCTCCGGCCAGCATCGCGAGTCTTCATGTTTACTTGCTCTAGGGCCCATCGATCGCCAGCCGTTCCGGTCAACTTCAGGGAAACTGCCTGTCCGCGAGCCGCCGGTCGGTCAGTTGCATTGAGCCCGCTACTCCAAGTGTCAGTATCGGAACTCGAAGCAGTAGCACAAAGTTCGTAAGTCAAAGCTGGCTGAAGAGCCCACGTTACGTCCGAACTCCCTTCCGCAAGAACCGCGTCCATAGACAGCAAACGTCCGACTCTCGAATCTACCGCTAACGGAATTGGACCAATGATAACGTACGAGGTGAAAGCGGAGCCAGTATCATTGCCGGCCAGAGAAGAGAAACGCCGAAGCTTGCCGTCACGGCACCCTAATAGTATGCCAGTCTCTTCGGTGGCCGTGGCGTTAAGTGCGCAGGTAGCTGTTGGTTCGTGGCCTGAAGCAAGTGTGAGCGGCCAGAATGCCTTGTTGTCAAAATCAAGCCACCAATGCAACCTTGTGTTCGACGAATCCGGAGTAAGGAAAATGTGAACTCCGCGATCAGCAACATCAAATTCAAGTTGAACATTCAAGACGTTAGTATCGACACTCTTTAATTCAGCAGGTAGCGGACCTTCAGAGAGTGGAACCGGGTAAGAGTTACCGCCAGGATTTACGGCATACACTCCGCTTTTAGAGAGTACGATTAACTCACTGGACGGCCCAATACACCATGCGTTAGGCCCCACGACACCAATGGTTCTGCTAAGAGCGTCGAGAGAACCTCCAAAAGCCGGGTCCCCTGCCATTCTCCAAAGTGAGTCTAGGCAACCAAAAATGAAGTAATCGTCGCTGTGCGGTATATGGGCTACGATAGGGTCACCCGGAACGCCAGCTTCGGCATTTGTTCCAGCCACCGCTCGTTGACTATCCGTTAGAGAGTAATCGAAATCAAACTCGTCACCCGCACGACTCATGTACCAGACATGAGGGGCAATCTCAGCACCCGACAGCACGGCCCGATCTAACCATCGAGAAACCAGCGGACACCCTGTCGGGACTTGCCCCTTGCCGGATGTAGCAAACCACAAAGAAATGGTTCCGGCCGAGGTGTCGTAGATCTTTGGCCCGCGCTCAATTCGGTAAGAACAAGTTCCATCGCCAGGGTCGGGAGACAGCGTGATACCGTTCGTAGCGTGAACGGTCGTGATGGCGTAGGTTCCCGCCGTAGTCCCGCCTCCGACATTCGATACGACACACACGTCCGAATCAGTGTCGATCCCAAGAGTGGTCCAGTTTTGGGCGGCGACGTCATCTAAGATTGCTGTCGACCCATCAGATCCAGAGATCGTTCCGTCAGTGCCAGTGTCGCGCAGGTTCCCGTAGTCGGCTATGTAAAGGTCCTGCCCGATCTGTGCGTAGTTCAGTCTCACATCACTCCGGACAGAGAGATCCGAGGTAACAACGGTCAAGCTTCCGTACGGACCCTCAACCCAAAGGTCCCCATCAGCCGAGGCAATGAGGACCGATCTAAGCGACGGAACTTCTCCGGTTGAGTAATACTGAACACGGAACGTGTTTGCAAGACAAAGCCCGCCGTCGACGGTGCAGTTTAAGCCGAACCCAACTCGCTCACCTGGCTGCGCGCCACACGTTCCGGTCAAGATCTGAGTGCCGTTCAGCCAGACAGTCACGACATTTCCGACAACCGAAGCGGACAGCCAGCCAGGCCACACGGAGCCGAGGGTCCCGGTGCCCGTATCCACGACCGTCAACGCGCTTCCAATATACGAGTTGAGGGCGGCGGTATACGCGCCGTCAGATCCGGTCATTGTGAGTACAACCTGAACGCCCTCAGTCGTGTATAGTGGCGTCGTGTTGTCCATTCTGAGGTACAGGCGGTAGACGCCATTCATTTCGCCACCCCAGGGCGAGATGAACATCTCGACCTCGTAGTTTTGGGTGGCGTCAATTGGCAGAGCATCCAGGACGACCTCACCCTCACTGACCGTGAAGTCGACGGACGCGAGTTGCGAAGGAAGAATAACCGGAACGTCAGAAGCCCAGCTTGCCTGCGTCCACGCCGCAGCGAGGGAGAGACCCGAGAACGTATCCGACCACGAAGTGAAAGAGTCGCCAAGAGCAAGAGTCATGGGAGCCAGCATCCTAACCGGCCCACCAAGGTCCTCAACGAAAGAGTAAACCAACCCCGGTCTACTCCCGCCTCTCGATCTCTCTTCGATCGAAGCCTTTCCCCGCACGTTTCTTGCATCGACCGTACTAAACGGTGCCTGTTGCCGGTATGCCCCACTCCGGTTGAGGCCAGCTACCGGAAACGTCACATGAAGATCGCGTCTCTTACTCTTCGTGTTCGGCACTTTGATCTCCAGTTTTATTCTTCAGTAGGCGAGGCCGGGTCAGTCGGGGTTGCAAAGAACGGTTCCAGGCGGGCCAGGTCGGAGACGGAAAGTACGTCGTCTTTTCCGTCTAGGGCATCGACTACCGTTTCCATTTCCATGTCGATCCGATCAAGATCAGATTTCTGGGCGAGGATCTCGCCGAAGCCCTTGGCGAATTTCTCCCATCCGGGCTCTTCCGGTCCGAGCTTAACTTCTGTACCGGGCTCAGCGCCGGACACCTCATAGATCAAGGCAGTGCGCTGTTTCTCCACCACCTCCGCTTCCGCCTCGACTTTCTTCGTGTACTTCAAGATCGCATACGCGACCTTCGGTTTCATGTTCACGACGGAAAGCTTGCGCCACGATTGCAACGAGTCAGAAATTTGTCCTAGTAGCATGATGGTTCTCTCTTCTTGAAAAGGGGAAAAATGAAAAAGAAACAAAACAAAACAAAACAAAACAAAACAAAACAAAACCCGGCGGCTCGGAGGTGGTGTACAACGTCACCGAGCGAACCGCCGGGGAGTATTGTGACTATGCTTGTGTAGTCGGAGCAGTGCTCGCCAGCATGTAATACTGAGCGCCACCGACCAGGACGGAAATCCGAACCATCGTACCGCCATGTACTTCGTAGCTTCCGGCTGCGATCGGACTGGTCCCGGTCGCCGGGAACTGGAAGAGATGCGTCGGAGTGTTATCGTACTCAGGTGCTCCAATACGGAACGCCGAAGTCATGGTCGCCGAAGCTTCGATGCGAATGCCAGCATCCACCGTTCCGCAACCAGATTCTTGATTGATGAAAATACCAGCAGAATTAGCCGGAGTACCGCTACCTCGCAGGGTACAATTGATAACCCGCCATGACGAATTAGTCAGCGTTCCGCCGCCGCCATCGAGAACAAGACCAAGAACCGCCACCTCACCGCTTACGGTGTTGGTACCAGCACCGAAGTTGATCTCGTTCTGAATGCAGTAAACATCCGTGCAATCCTTATTGACAGTGACCCACCAGTCGGCGCACTTCAGACGCAGGTTTGCCATGTCATTCGTGTCATGGTAGAGACCCATCTGAATGACATTGATCGTGCTCGTGCTCGCGGGATTCGTTCCAGCGAAATTGAAGTTCAGAGCAACAGGCTCATAATTCTCCGCACCAACACTGCCTGCGAACGTCACGAGAAGTTCGTCGGTGCTCCGACCACCCATAATGAAACCATGATTGGTTCTGCCCGTGTTAGGAGTCGTAGCGCATGCAACATCGATACAGGAAGTACAAGCAGCAGCCTCAAATGTAAGTCCAGTAGTCCAGGGGTATGCGCCGGAACTTTTCTTGAGACGAATGCCAGCGAGCGTTCCGCTGATAGTTGCCGAGTCGTCGACACTGCAATCGACCAAAATACCGTTCAGGTGCCCAGTCGAAAGCTCGAAGCTTGAGTCGGCGATAACGGAGAAGCTACCAGCAGCGGTTGTGGTGGTACTGGTTCCGCCGATGACCGTACCGGCCCCAGAAATCTCCAGCCACCCCATAACGCCAGCATGATTGCCATCAGCGAGGTCTTTCTTGACTCGCAGCTTGCCGAATATGGCAACGTGAGCGGTGTTCGTGGTCTGGTCGGTCTCGATCGCATAGCGAGCGTAGATACCAGCAGTCGTTCCGGTAGCTCCGGCAACGATATTAGCATTTGCTTCGCACTGCACGTCGATCGCGAACGGATACGCGGTCGTCAGGTCAACACCAGTGTCCTGCACGCCCATACGAAAGACACCGGAGGTCGTGATGTCGATCGCGTAGCCGGTAATGCCGGCTAGAACCAAGCCGTTAGCGAGCGATCCAGCCTCCACCACTTGGAAGGAACACGAGGTAATGGAGCCCTCGTTGACGTACAGTATACCGTTGGTGGTGTCCTGGAAGATGCAACCTGCCTGAAAGCCGTCAGTGACGTCAGTAGGCTTGGACGTGCCAGAAGCGAACAGCAACCCCCGGTTACGAAGAGGCTTCTGCATTTTGATTAGACTACAAACTCGACCTAACATAACGATCTCCTAAAAGGGTGTTGCCCGGTGACTGTACCCGGCAGCGTGTGGGTTCTCTTACTTTTTTTTGTACTTCTTCGGTTGCGATAGAGAGTCTTGGAGTGCCCGGAATCCCCCGGTAGCCGGCATTAAGCCCTCTCTACGCTTCGCGGCCTCTGCTGCCTGCCGCTCTGCGGCGGTCGGTGGCTTCGGCTTTTTTGGCTTGCTGTGTCTGCTCGGCTTCGGCGGCTTTTTCCCAACTCTGGCCCACGCGGCTTCCTCTTCTTTCCTACCCATGCTTCTAACTCCCAAAAGCTTTCTTGGATGTTTAATTACGCTGTAATCGGTAATCGCCTTACATTCAATGGACCCTCTTGCCACGTCAGATCTGCACTGTCGCCGATCACATTGATTTGACCGCGTGCAAGTTCACCCGACACGTTCACGCTATCTCCGATCTCATTAAGCATGACACCTTGGTCGGCAATCGCAGCTTCACCCTCAAAAGCCAGAGCACAAGCATTGTCGCTTTGCAGCATGATTATCACGTATCCGCGGTATTCGTCAGCAGCCAAAAGTTCTGCACTGCCTGATGTTCCGGTTGTCTTTCCACGTTTTGCCATTAGACTGTAGCTCCCTGTTTCTTGCAAACAAAAGTTTTCACTAAATCGATTCCCCCTTGTAGCTCACGCTATATGTGCCAGCGCCCCAACCGCGCCTGAACATGAAATCGTCGAAGTCACGATACTCTTTGTGGCCCATCTGCCCGAAGTGTCTTGCACCACGCTTTTGATCTCTCTTGATTGCATCAACTAACAGGCGAGAAAATTCAACGCTGTGCAACCCCGGCTCATCATTTCCCCTGACCTCGGCAACAGACAAGCAGGACTCTATGTATACCTCGGCCATCTGCATTCCGCCGAGAGGATACGGCAAAGAGTCGGTAAGCTTCCCACTGTATGCCTCATACTCATAGTACAGGGTACGTGCCTCGTCCGGAGTCGGATAAAACATGACTTCCTGCCGCGAACCAATTGCTGCTGGAGTCGCTGACTTGAAGCGCACCGCAGCGTACCTCGGATTGCCAGTTAATGTTTGCGAAGCTCGCATCGCAAGGAATTGACTCACAGAGATAATCTGAATGGCAGACCGATTTTGATCCGGCTCGTAGTGAAGGCTACTTGCAAACCTCCCGAAGTCGTCCGGAAGATCGTACTGAAGCTGATTCAATCTGTAGTCAGTCAGGGCGGCGACTGTCAACGACGTGTCGTCAAGCGTGACCTGATTGTCTCCGTCTCTTGTGTTTACAGTGTAGGAAATTCCGCTCACTGTGATCTCACCGGCCGCAGCCCAAGACGGGAACGTGCCGGCCACAGAAAGAGTGACAACGCCAGACGTAACCTCGATCGTTCCAGTACCATAGCCGCCTTGAATCGAGAGAGTAGCCGTCGGCTTTAGCCAAGTCCACTCGTATCCTGCCGAGGTTATCTCACTACCCCCGTCCGTGATGGCGGGTGGGTAATATACCCTTCTGACACCGGAGTGAACGAACGACTCAATCTCGGTATCTTGCTCGGCAGACCAACTACCAGAGGTACGGCCGTACCCTAAGAAGGAACCCACCTCAACTTGGAGGTCCGCGAAGCCGATACTAAGACTTGACTCTGACATCGCTTCCTCTGTGTAGAAAAATGGCTGCCATTAGGAGAAGAGAGAATCCTAATGGCAGCCCGTGATCCGCCCGCAGGCGGTTGGAAGTTACGCCTCGGTAGCGCCGGTCAAGCCCTGTGTGGCCCAACGACCCGCGAAGTATTCAAGCGAAATGATCTCGGATACCGCGTCTAGCGTGATTGTATCCAACGCACCGCCGGCTATCGTGAGGCCGTCTGTTGCCGGAGTAATCACGACAGTATTACCACCGGACATGGCGGTCGTAATCATCGCAAACTTCTTGCGTTGCCCTTCGTACGTGCCCTGGACGAGAGCGAAGGTAGAATTACCTCCACTGCCGGCATGGCCGACCAGGTACGTAGTACCACCAACCATTGCGACGAAGGCCGTGTTATCGACAGTCTGCACTGACTGCACTCCGCCGGATGCGGGACCGGTTTCGAGCTTAGCGAAGACCGTAACGCCGGCACTTTCTTCCGACAAATCGACAGTCTGCATTGGAGTGCAAGAGCCTTCGCCGGGGAGACCCGCGAGACGAAAGGACCCGTTCGTGGCAACGGTGGCAGTGATCTCGAACGTCAGGCGGCCGACGCCGACCACCGTGTCGTCTCCGGTGGTGATCGCGAGAACATTGCACCAGGAACCTGGCTTATTGATCCGAATCAACTGGCCAGTAGAGCTAGCGGCATGCTTCTGGTCGCAGACGCCGGCAAAGAACCGAGCGTTTGTTACGGACGGAACCTCGACGCGATTGCATCGCCGGCCGTCTTTATCGGTGGCGGTGCCGTAGTTGAAGTTGTAGCATACGGCCTGGCCTTCGAGCAACGCAGTCGTGCCCTCAAACCAAACATCTTCAGAGATTACGGAGGCTTCCTTCTCGTAACCGTTCAATGCGTGAGTAGTCATATCTTTTTTCCTCTTTGTTGTTGTGGGGAATAGTCTAAGAAACGTATTCGGATGCTCGGACGAGCAACTCAGGATCGTCGCGAAAATCCCCGAGACCCTTATTGCAGCTTGCACACAGCCACCCACGAAACCTCCCTGTCTCGTGGCAATGGTCTAAATGCAGTTTCTTCTTCGTCTCCTCCGCTCCACAGAGGACACAGTACCCAGAGAAAGCTTCTTTGATTTCAGCCTCGGTCGCACTGCATGGCTCGTGGCCCTTTTTGAGCCCATCGGAGCGAGATCGCTGAAGAGCCAGCTTAAAACGATTGCGTCCTGCGTACCTTTTCTGATAGTCACGACTAGGCTGTGGATTAGCCCTTCGGTTCTCCACTGCACACAACTTGGCACATTCCTTGCAATTAGCCGTGAAATGACCCTCTCCTCTGGTTCGCCTCGGGTAGAAGCTATCCAGAGGGAGGAGTTCTTCACATTTTGCACAACGCTTTGTTGCTGTCGAAACCATAGTCACTTTCTCTCTTCAAAAGTAGTGAACAAACGAACTGGGTTTACGCTACGTGGAACACGGCTTGACGCCGGAGGTTAGTACAAATCATGTTCAAGGTTACGTCCATGTCAACCCTTGACACAAGGTGCTTATTAGGCACCATGTACGGCTTCGATAATTGATTCTCCCAGCCGGCCAGGCAACCAACCGCGAGCCAATTCCAATCCAGCATGTAGATCGGGTTATCCGTGTCGTCATCGAGCTTCGGAGCGTAGACAATCGGCGTACTCTTAAAGAGGGTGCGGCCGTCTTTGCTCGCCAAGTCGTTGCCGAGGTTCATGTTCTGGTCTTCAAGGATCTCTTCCATGATCCCGATTACCGAGTCGCCGACGTAGATTCCGTTGTTCATCCCACCAAGCTTAGGCTGCGGGTGCGAAACCGGAGACCGGAACTTGATCTGGCGGGTGCCCTTCCGCATCTTGCGAATGAGATCCTGCTTCGAGACGGACACATACGGGGCACCGTAGTTTGCCCACCTGGCGTACGTGGTCGAAGACTTGCCGCCACGGCCGGCTGCGAACCCAGACGGGTCGAGACCGTTGAAGCCTTCGGTCGCCGCCTTGGTAACCCAGTAAGTAACGCCGAACGGGGTCTTCTCGTCGGTCGAGTCGGTCGGCTTGGTCCACAAGATCTCTTCGAGAAGCTCGTAGAACGAAACCATCATGCCGACGTAACGAGTCTTGATGAGATCCACGATCTGGACACCGCCGCGCTGGAATGCCTTTTCCCGCTTGTCGTAGATGTAGTGCGCGTTGATATGCCGCGGCTGCACCTGCATGGTAATCATGCTGTCGGTGACGCTCGAACCGTCCGTCTCGTACATCCCAACGGTACGCGCCGAATGGTTGTGGTCGATCTGGGCTTGAAATTCCCAATCGTTTCCGCCTTCAAACTTGTGCTTCTTGCCCTTCCACATTTCACGGACGGCGACGTGGTCGGTGAGGTCGGTTTGCAAATCAAGGAACGAACCACGCCGTACGAGCTTTTCCTGGGTCAAAAGTACGGCGTCGTCAATATCGGCATACTGAATACTCATTGAAATCCTCCGGGTCTATCCCCGGCTATCGCGTAGGATATTTCTGATCCAATTCCGCCGCGATTTCTTCTTCCGGGGAAACTTGACTTTTGTTTTTCTTTCCTGAACCGCGCTGGAGATGTTGCTTACTTCGCTTCGACAACTCTCCGGTCACCTTCTTTGTTTTGATCTGCTCAAACTCTTTTTGCAGAACAAATTGCGAGGCGATCTTAAAGACCTCTGCGCGCGGTGGTGTCTTCGCTCCGATTGCTGCGTAGCCGGCATTCAATACCAGCACTTGCGTGGCGATCTCGTCACGCTTTGCAAGCTGCGGACTTCCTTGGAGTAGGCTACTATAGCCGCCCGTTCCAAGGGCTTCGGCGAAATCTTCGCCGAGATTACTGACTTCGCTATCGAACCACCCCTCGACTTCTTCTGCGGTGGTAGCCAACCTTGCATCGGCTGCGGCCGTTTGCTGTTGGCTTATTTCTCGAATTGAATCTTGTTGTTGCGTGATAATGTCCTTCAACGCACCGAACATCGCGACGGTTTCAGGAGTGAACTCTTCGGGGTCCAGGTCAGGGATCTTGGAGATCAAGTCTTCCAGGTCACTGGCTTCTTCTTTCTTGTCGACTTCCGACCCGACTCCCTTGATGCTAACCGCGGCGAGTCGCCTGGCCTCGACAACACGCAAGAGAGACTCGTCTGACTTGAAAGCCACAGCGTCCCCGAGCGGGACGCCAACAGCCACCGCCTGCTCGATCGCGTAATCGCTTATTCCCTTTTTCTCTACTTCCTTCTTCCCTTCCGAAGATTCCTCTTCAGAATCTCCACTTCCCTCTTTGTCTCCCTCTTTCTCTGAGGATCGCTCTCCGTCGCCATCATCATCTCCATCAACTTCACCGCCCTCTCCTTCTCTGTCCTTGTCATCCACCGAGGCTTCGTCTTCGACTGCCTTAGCATCGGATTGACCTCCATCGGACGCTTCTTTTTCCTTGACTTCGGCATCACCCGAATCATCTTTGAGTTCCACTTCTTGCGACTCGATTGCTATGTCAACTTCCTTTTCAAACTCTGCTGCGTCGAATGACATTTTTCTTCCTCTCTCTTCAGTGTCCACCTGGGCTCTCAGCGTCCCTGCCGAAAGCCAGTGTGCTTCTAGTTTCCGAACGAATTATTGTGATGCTGGCCTCTGCACTTCAATGCCCTCTTCATGTGCTGGTGATCTCGAAATACCGGATCACCATCACTTGTTACATCAGTTTGACATCCGTGTTTCTTATAGTGATCCCGAAGTTCTTGTGCTTGATCCGCATGAACGCCAGAAGCATAACACACGATTGGCCACTCACCCTTATTACCGCTGCTTGGCCCGTCTTTCCATTCTGCCGCAATGTCCCGGAAAAACTTTTTACGCCCAATCTTTACGAAATCCGGTATCTCGAACATCAGAAAGAATTCCTCGATTTTCTCTCCTTGTCTTGATTTGAAACAGTAAAGTGGCATGTCTTTTCTCTCTTCTCGAAACAAGAACGCCCGCCTCGGTATACCTCCATTATACCAAGACGGGCGTTCTGAATTCTTTAACGCGACAGCTAGTCGTCAGACCCATCGCCCTGAGCCGAGCTTAATAGGGCTTGCTGGATAGCATTAGACGCTCCTTTACGCGATACTCCACCTCCACTCGGCCTAGCCTGAGGGGCCTGTTTTGGAGCTTGACCGGATGCTCGCTGGCCAGAAGCGGGGGCGTCCATTGGCCGATCCGAGAAGATAACGATCTCGCTTATCTCCGGAGTATCCGAATAGCGAGAAACGATCTGTAGTAATCGCTGAACGTCAACCGTTCCACCAGCCGCCTGGATCAGCGGCATCAACGGGAGGACGTACTCCTTGACGATCAAAGAAACCTTCTGGAGCTTCGCTGACGGCGAGTCATCCAGTAACGAATACACGTCAATGTCGATAAAGAAGTCAGAAATTTTCCCCTTCCTGCTTTCTGCGTTCCACTTAACTGGTATCTTAAACATGGAGCCCGGTATTGATTTCTGAAGCGTCCTACTCTTGATCGGATCATTCCATTCGTAATAGGCGAGAGCCTCAAAGAGTTTACGAAGAGCGGCGACTGTTCGGACACTCATGTCTTTCAATTGCGCGCTTGCGGCGTTGCTCATTAGCTTGTCTTGCGTAGCTGTTTCCGATAGAGCAGCCAGCCCACCTAGACTATCAAGGTTTCCTGCAAAGTACGAAAATAGGTCTCTCGTCTGCAAGTAGAATGCAAGAGTTTTTTGGTTCACTCCGCCAGCAACTAGCCTCTTTGGTTCACCTGCATTGTATGCGATCCCATCGCCATCTCGCGCACCCTTAAACTCAGTGACGGCCTCTTCATCGCCTCCAGGAAATCCAAGTACGGACTTTTCGCTATCGGCTTGCCGGCCAAGCTTACGGAAGAGATTATTTCCTAGCTCGTGCAGGTCTCGCCACATCGACACAGGAGGAAGCGGCAAGAGGTTACCCGGAACATCAGCGAACCCGAGCTTTAGGTATGGTCCGTCGTCCGGGCCATCCCACTCGACCTCATTGTACTTCACCTTGTCTTTGACGGAGTACGTTATCATAATCCCTTCATCGGGAAGGTAGACATCTCGAAGCCACTTTCGCTCAGAAAATACCTCGGCCGTCTCGTTAGTCGTAACTCCCTCGGCCCGCTCCTGGCCTTGTTCGTTTACTACCGTGAACTCGTCGTGAACAACACCAGAGATGTTTTTGTAGTGAGTCCACGACTTCATCTTTTTCAGGTCTTCGACCTTCATCCAGTATGAGTTCCCTTCGTACTGGATCGTTTCCATTGTCTTCGCAGACATATCAAGGAAGTAATCGTCAAGTGTGATAACGTCGGCGAAAGACTCTCCGTACTCTTGGCCCAATGCCTGCCCCACGCTATGCAGGCCAACCTTCAGAACGCCGATAGAGAACATCGCTTCCGTGACCCACTTTCTCAGAGTGTCGTCGAGGCCGATCTCTTTCGGGATCTCGTTGACTGCAAGCTCAAGACTCACGGCAGTGGCCCGCATTTCTTCACGAATTGTAGTTGCCATAATTCGCGGAGAATGTGGAGCAAGAGACCGAACGTAAATATCGACGGCCATCTTTAGATTGTTCACCGGAACAGCCTGTCTAGCACCGCCCTCTCCGAAATGAGAACCAACGAGCAGCCTAATGGCCTCCACCCTTTTTCTGCGCTGAAAGTCTAACTGCTTCTCAGCCCACTCCACGCTTTCCATTAGTCGGATGAATCTTTTTTCCTCTAGTAAATCTGGCATCTTAACACCTTTCTTAGTTCCAGGATGAAGGTAATTCTCTACCATGAGCATCACCGATTTTGTCTAATTTCCTCTGCGCAATTCTCCACGCCAGACTACCTGGCATGGCAATTGGTTTTTCCGGTTCCTTAATGGCAATAGTTCGCTCGTTGATTCCCTTCCATGCGAGTGCAGCAGCCATGCAACGATCACCATGATTCAAGTCTGCGCCAGTTGGATCAGTCTTTGACTTCGATCTCGCATGGTACACTCTGTTGCCAGAACCGTAAACGTACTCCAAAGCCTCTTCCAGTGACTCCTTTGATCTATTGATCCCAGACTTTGAATCAATTGCTGATCTGTAATTGCTAAGAATTGAAAGCTTCGCTTCCGAAGTAACTGCCACTCCGGGAATTTCGGTTACCTTTTTAGAGATCGCTTCATCGCGCCGACGAAGATAGTAGCGAGGATACCTCAACTCCAAAAGACGACTTCCGAATTGCCTCCCTGGCCCGCCGCTTTCCCAAATGATGAAAGCCTTTCCCAACCACCAACCGATCGCCGCAGCCTGTCGAGCGAAATCCTCTGGCCTAATGTATGGATTGGCATACTCCAATACCTGCTCAAGTAAGGAGTTATTCCATCCAGACAAAGCCGAATTAGATGCACCGGTTCCGGCTGATACATCCGTGCCGAGAGTATATCGAACATTAAGAGGTGGATTCCCGTCCTTGTCAAGAAAGAACCACAGCTTGAGATTCCCGTCTTGATCTTCCCGGAATCTAATAGGCTCCCCGGTCAGGGCGTCGTATTCAAGATACCCAACGCTTATGGGTTGTCTGGCAAATTCCCTAATGTACGCCCTGACTATGTCCGCATTAAAAAATTGATGACCAGAACCGAGGAAGTCCATGTCGAGTTCTTGAGCGATAATCTGCGCGCTTTCTCTGGCACATTCATTATCGTAGAACGGACTCCTCGTCTTACCATCCAAGATCGGGTGGTAGTCATCCGGGTAACCAGAATGATCGAGGATCTTCAGCCCCCCGTTCTCGTCTGTCGTGTAGAGGCCAACGGACTTTTCGGGGTGAATCGTCCAGTGCATTACGATCTTCTCGCACTGACTCTCGTGCTTATCGTAGAACGAGTTGTTTATCCCCTGCGGTGTAGAGTTGAAGATCCGGCAGTTCGTTGCAGCGGCCGTTGACGCAAGAATGGCATCTCCATTTTCTACGGCAGCGAACTCGTCAAGAATAATGGCTGTACGGCGGTCGCCACGAGCGAAGTTTTTGTTCGTTGACTCACCATCGATCACGGAACCATTTTCCGGATTCTCGACGTGCATCGATCGTCGATGATGATTTTTATCGTAGCCATCTGGCTTTAACCACGATGGCAGATTATCGACGAAGTAGTCGAACTTCCAGAACATCGACTTCGGATTTCCACTCTGATCTACGTATTCTTGGACGCGAGACCCAAGAAGAAAAGAGAGATCGTTTTTGGCGTACCAAGCCCATAAAACAGCGGTAACACAGACCCATGATGCCCCCATATCACGAGTCTTGATAATCAGTTTATCCTTCACTGCAAAGGATCGAATGATCTCAAGGATCGCGTCCTCTTGAAATGGATACAGAATGAACGGCAATTTCGGGAAGGGCCTGTCGTCCTTTGGAGCGTAAGTGTACCCGAATCCATTAATAAAGAAGAGTGGATCTCTCTTGCACGCCTCACGAATCGTGCAGGCGTACCCCGGATCTTCCATGACGCGGTGATGAGCCCTCGCTCTCCAGCGGAGGTTCTCCTTCACGTCCTTGGGGACATGGCGGTTGTATGGTGTCTCGATCTTCATTACGGATTGCCCACAATGAATTCCCTGGCACATCCATCGGAGCAAAAGAAAACCATCTCTTTTACGCTATGATAGAAGGCTGATTGCCCCGCGAGTTGAGCCATGCCTAAGCCGGCGTCATCCCTTGTCCGACACACATGGAGTGAGTCTCCGCAGAAATCACATTTTTCAGAAAAACTAATGCCTTCTTTCTTTTTCTTTCGCGGCTTCTTCTGAAACTTCAGCTTAGCGACCCGCCTCATTCTCTTCCCTTTCAAGTTCGTCGAGTTGGCTATGGATCTCGGAGACAGACTTCCTTGTCTCCTTACGAAGATCGTCATTATTTGGGTCGATGGACTTCGATTCCATTTGACCAAACTTCGCCATGAAGTCCTTCGGCTCGTCAATCGCCTGTTTGAAGAAGAAGAACGCAATCCCGTTGGGGGCCTTTTCTGGATACTTCTTGCTACTGAGATACTCACCGGCCGCTTCCATTGCCCAGCGTAGATTCCCCTTGTAATCGAAGTCCTCTCCGCTGAACTCAATAACCCTCTCCGCTGTCGACTTTTCCTCGCCTGTGCTTCCCCACTGCTTGATGTCGGGGTGGCTCTCGGGCGAGGAGTCGTACTCAGTTACGTCGTAATCCCGAAACAAACGATGGAGACACCTGAAGTCTTTTGACGCCCGCACGATAGCCTGCCCCTTCGCTAGGCCACCGCCTTCGTCCGACGCAAGTTCCGCAATGCGATTTTCCCAACTCTCGAAAGCGGGATGATTGCCATCGGTGTCTTGACGCCAAAGTATAGAACGTGCAGACTTTGTGAAGTTCTTCAAATCCGTTCCATTACCCGGACGGGGAGGTAACGGTTTCGGAGATGCCTTCACCCTATCGAAAGCGTTAAGCTCTTTCAGGATCGCTCTGATCTTCAAAGCCTTAACGCCATGATCGCGAGCGATGGCAGTCATCGTATCACCGGACTGCCATCGCTTACAGATCTTTTCCCAATGCAAACGTGGAACTTCTGGAGTGTGAATAGGCATTACTAACCCTAACCAAGAGTCGGATCACAAGGCGTGTTTTCGGGAATAGGAAGAGGAGGTTCAGCAAACTGCGGAGCCGGCTTGCGCCGCTCTGAGATCTTCTGAACCCGAGGAGGTGGCGGAGCAATCGTGCCAGTGCGGATACCATGTGCCGTCTTGATTCGATCGAACTCCTCATCAGACATGCCAGTATTGTCGAGATCTCCCTGGTCCTCAAGGACTTCGTGATCTTTGTCAATTCTACAGTCTTCACGAGATTGCAGTCGGAGTTTCCTGCTCTTCTGCTGGCCAGCTTTACGTTCTTCGATAAGAAACTCCTCCTCTGTCTTCGCACGAGCAACCATTCCGGAAGGTCCTTGTTCCCAAACCATACCATCCGAGAGTTGAGGAGGATTTGCCGGATCGATTCCTGCTACAGGAACAGGGGTCTGATGGAGATCTTGCGGAGGATACGCAGCGGGCGGCTGAGGATTATGAAGGTGCGGATTCGGTTCCTCTTGTGGCGTGCTGACGTAGGTCCTTCCTACCGGAGAAAGTTCCGGCGACTCCAGCGGTCGTAGCCGGGCCTGAACAGAGGCGAGTATATCGAGGTTTTGCTGACAAGGGTTGTTTGAAACAGCCAGTGCCGCGTTGCGAATGTCATCCTGCGTTGAGAAAGACTCGACTGTACGCTCCGGCCCTGGTGCGGCGATAGCTGCGTGTGCTTTTTCAGCTTCCGCATGAACGCAAGCTTCAGCGGCCTGCCGTTCTTGAGCAGCCTTGAATGCCGCCTCGAATGCAGCGGATGATTCAACGGAGCCTTTCTTCTTGCTCGGCAACGCGAGTCCGGAGTTTTCGAGATCCTCCCAAGTAGAAACTTCTGAGTTCACGCGAAGCCGCGCGGCCGAGTAACAATTCTGACAAAGCCCACGAGACCGAATCTTTCCGCCGCAGCCCGGAGTCAGGCAGACATTTTGAGCAGGTGCGGCAGTGGTCCGTTCGACCGCTAATCTGGCGGAAAGGACCTCTTGTTCGGTCTGTTCATCCGAAATCGGGCCCGGGTCACACGGCACAGCAGCCAGCTTTTCCAGCAGAGCCGGCGCGTCGGACTGGTCATCCTCAGCGATCTGTCTCAATCGTTCACGTTGCTGGACGACCATCTGCGGATCAGTTGCCAACTCAGCGACGGCGGCGACGACAGGAGTAGTAGCGGCCTGGGCCGGCGGGAGTTGAGGGTTGACGCGATCAAATTCGACGGCGGCGGCAGCAGGATCAGGCGATGGACCCGGTCCGTCGTATAATGCAGAAGCGGCGATCGGGGCTTCCCTGATGGCCTTTGCGAGTTCAGGAGTTCCCTGAATGCCGGCTGGATCACTGGCTTGGGCAGAAGCGATCAATTCCGCGCCCACCGAGTTACTGTCATAGAGTTCGCCGTCGCCGTCGAGTAGCGGTTGCGATCCTATGTTGTCGTAATGATCTTCTGGGTTGCTGATTGCCATGTTGTGTTCTCCTCTTGTTGTTGTGTTGTGTTGTGTTGTGTTGTGTTGTGTGTTGCTCGTACACATACATTCTAACATAGAACACAAAACACAAAGCACAAAGCAACATCCCCTCTTCTGAGGAACCAGTGTTACGTTTTCCAAATTCGTAACACGGTCCCCCGACGCACCGACCGGCATCCGGCAGCAGATCCCGGCAGATCGATCAGGAACCCCTTCAAAACGCGGCATTCCCCGGAACCGGCTCTCAGTCCCAACAGCCTCGACGGCCTCCGTATGCTGGCCAGAGGAGAGGCAACGCCGATTAACAGATCCTCCTTGACTTGTCAAATGGCCATTTCGGTCGTCTCGGAAAAGATGGGGCCCCTAAAGTAACTGGGCCCAAAAGAGGGATCTGCTTTTCTTGACACTAGAAGCAGCGATTATTGATACCTTTTTGAAGGTCTTCCAAAGGTGGGGGAGAGGGGTTTTATACTTCTATTATAGTATTTTTTTTTTTTTTTTTTTTATAAAAACCTTTTTTTTAATCTATAAAAGGGGATCCCTCCAGTCTTTCTGTTTTTTTGGGGGGTTTACCTTCCCCCGATTTCCCTTTTCTTTGTTTTTATTCCCTTTTTTCTTTTTCTTACTGGGGGGGAGCGCTAATTAAGGGTCAATTAACTTCACATTGATGTTTATCTGTGTTTAAGGTTTCATTTTAT
>SDBS01002739.1_pt1 | contig 17487 bp, 13 predicted proteins | sample 2277091 | NCBI WGS metagenome assembly SDBS01 (sample SAMN10404972, study PRJNA504765) | marine sediment metagenome | isolation source: marine sediment core GS10_PC15, 163 cmbsf | place: Arctic Ocean: Southern Knipovich Ridge | collected 2010 | reverse complement strand
CGTCGTGCCGTACGAGGCCGGGTACGCCGGCCCGGCCGTGCCGCCGTTAAGCTGATGTTCGCCCTCGGGATTGAAGGTCGCGACCAGGGACCCGGTAGGTTCGTAAACGGCGCCAACTAACCCGCAAAAGGCTATTAAGTATTCGCCGGGAGCGCCGCGGAAGCGGTCGGTAGCCGCCAATTTAACGACCGGATAAGTTGGGACGAAGGAGCTAATGAGGCTGCCGGCGGTGTTGAAGCAATAGACGATGTAATCGTAATCGCTACTTTCGGGCGAAACGCCGACGAAATAATAAGGGCTCCCGAGGCGGTGGGCATAGCCGAGCGTCTCAATAAGGTCGACGTGGTCCCATCGCGCTGGTATCCCGCCGGATTTCGGGTAAGTAACCACCCCCATCTCTACGGCGAGGGTTATGTACGAGGACCCGAGGTAACTGTGGTCGGGGTCTTCGGGAACGAAACGGCAACCCCAGAATTCTGAATACCCCGCGTAGCTGCCGGTCGGCGTATATTTCATGGCGTGGTAAAAGAGCGGCGCCTTGTGGATTACGTAAACGTAGTCCGCGTCCCGGTAGACGCCTAACGGAAGGTATCCGGTCTCGGTTACCTTAAAAGAGCTAATCACGGACCCCGGCCCGGCCCAGGAACACAAAGCCGCGCACGCCAAGGTCCCCGCAATCGCGATGATTCCCTTCCTCGTAAGCATAGCGAACCTCCTTGTTGACTTTTATATTATAACGAAATTTACCGGCGCGGTCAAGTCTATAAATCTTTGCGATGAAACGTCCTGAAGTTACACGGCGACGTATATTCAAAAAGGCCGGGTATAAACCCGGCCTTGAGACTTCCCTACCGACGCGCTACGCCCCGTGGACGTTTACGTTTCGGAAGCGGGCGGCGGCGGTCCCGTGGACGGCGCCGCGTTCGGCGTATTCCGCGAGCTCGGCGTGGTACCTTTTTATGGCTACGTGGTTAGGTTTGACGTCTGCCATACCCTATGCTTACACCTTTTATTCCGTCGGTTCCTCTGCCGAAGGTAATATACCCCAGTTATCCTCGTATTCCTCTCCCATTTTCCACGGGATACCCCAAGGGGCGGGTCGTAAAACCTTTCCTTTATCCTCTGCGTTTTTTTCGACCCTTTCCTTCTCTTGCAGAGTAAGTCGTTTTAAGTCGGCGCTTCGTAGTATGAAAATGCGAGGGTTTCCTTTTTCGGGTTCCGGGACGTAAACCAATGTATAAAATAGGCGGTTCTCGGTATGGATATTCTCCGGGTTCGGGTCGATCCGCCAGAAATTCTTCGTCCTTTGGCTTTTTACTTCGACCTTAAACTGTTCGCCTCCGTGGATCGCGCATAACAAATCCACAGTGGGCGCGTTTCCCAAAGTAAAGGATACGAGGTATCCCCGGCGGCACAATTCCGCCGCAGCATGGAATTGCCCCGCCCATTGCACGTCATGCCTTTTCATGTTTCCCTCCTTTGGTCGCCTATCCTTGTTTATTATGCCTCGGAGTTACGCCCCCTGGACGTTGACGTTGCGGAAGCGCGCCGCGGCGGTGCCGTGGCCTACGTGCATCGTCTGCCCGGGCTGGCCCTTGCCGCAGTTGGGCGTCCCCCACATCCGCCACTCGCTCTCGTTGCCGATGGCGTCGCAGTTGCCCCAGAAGACGGGGGTCTTTCCGGTGTACGTCGGGTTCTTGACGACGGCGCCGAGCTTGCCGTTCTTGACCAGGCGGCCCCACTCCGCCGTGAACTGGAAGTTGGTGCGCTTGTCGTCGATGGACCAGGAGCGGTTGATCTCGACGAAGAGGCCGTCGTCGGTGGTCGCGATCATCTCCTCCAGCGACGAGTCGCCGGGCAGGAGGTTGATGTTGGTCATGCGGATGATGGGGATGTTGTTCCACGACTCGGCGCGCGACGTCCCGTTGGACCGCGCCTCCGGCCCCAGCACCGGCGCCGTCTCGCGGTTGGTGAGGTAGCCGACGAAGAGGCCCTCCTTCACGATGTCGACGCGCTGCGCCGGCACCCCCTCGTCGTCGTAACCGAAGGTGCCCAGGCCGCCGGGCACGGTGGCGTCGGCGACGATGTTTACGATGGGCGAGCCGTATTGGAACTTGCCGACCTTGTCGAGCGTGAGGAAAGACGTACCGGCGTAAGCGGCTTCCTGGCCCAGCACGCGGTCGAGCTCGATGGGGTGGCCGCACGATTCGTGTATTTGCAGCGCGAGCTGGGAGGGGCCGATAATGAGCGTCGTTTCGGTCGTGGGACAGACCTGGGCGCCAAGGAGCTGGGCCGCCTCGTCGGCGACGCGCGGCGCGTGGCCTACGAGGTCAAGCTCGCGGATGGACTCGTAGCCGACGGTGCCAAAGTCGCCGCGGAAGGAATTGGGGTACGAGCGCGTCTGGATATCATCGTCCGATACCGCGGTCGCGACGATGCCGCCGCCGGACTCGACGATTTTCTGTTCGATAAAGGCGTCCTCGGTGGAAGCGAAGATTTTTTCCGTCCGCCAGAACTGGAGAAACCCCTCCGACACTTTTATCCGCTCGCCGCGCGACATCTCCGCCGTCGCCCGTATCAGAAGGTCCATCCGCTCCTCGAGCGGGACGGCGAAGGGGTCCTCGCCCACGTCGTTGGCCCACGACTTCACGACCGCGTCCTGCGGCGCGAGGACGACGTCCTCGGCCTTGAAGCGCGCGCTCGCCCGCGCGATCGCCACGGCCTGCGAGGCCACGCGGAACATCTCCTCCTTGCCCAACTTGGACGACGCGGCGAACCCCCAGGCGCCGTCGACGACGACGCGCACGCCGAAGCCCTCGGTCTCCGCGGCCGTGATGCCCTCCGGTTTGCCGTTCTTCGCCTCCAGGTTCTCGCTGCGACGGCGCAAAATGCGGATGTCGCCGTAGCTCGCGCCTTCGGTCTGTACCAGGTCCAAAACGTTGCCGATTAAATCCCTCATCACGCACCTTCCTCACGTTAAAGCTACGGCGTCAGCTGCGCTTCACGCGTACGTATCCGGAACACGCCGTCACCTCGAGCTCCTCGTCCGCCATAATGCCGTCGAGGAGGAGGTTCACTCCCAACGAGTCGGAGGGAGCGTGGCCCGCGATTACGACGTTGATGTGGTTTTCCTTCGCTATTTTCAAGTTCTCTTCGGAGACGTGCATGCCTACGAAAGTTCCCACCTTGGTATTGGTGGCCAACTTCTCGAACATCCACTTCGAGCCGCCCGTGCCGCCGGTCATATCGACGAAGACCTCGCCCACGCGGATGCGCGCCGTGTTGTATTCCGACTTTATGGAGCGGGCCAGGATTTGCAGGCCGGAGCCGTGGAGCTTGGCCTCGGCGTACTCCGGCTGGGCCTTCAACAGGGCCACCACGTCCGCAAGCATTTCCACTCCTTCGCGGTCGAAGAGATCCTGCAAGAACTTGGTAACGCAGTTGTCCGCTACGGTGTGCAAACATACGAAGGGAAGACCCAGCAGCTTCGCGGCGTCCAACGCGCGGGTATGGTTCTGCACCAATAAACGCCTTTTGACTTCGTGGATGCGGGGGTCGAGGATGCCCTCGGCGACCGTAATGGGGATGCCCAATTTGGCCAGCACGTCGGCCTGCATCTCCATAACGCGGTAGAGGTTGGCCTGCGCGTACCCTTTGGGGTGATGGCCTACGCAGAGGTCGACCTGCGCGCCGCGCTCACGCAGCCGATCCGCCAGGACCAGCTCGCCGACCTCGAAGTCTATCCCCACCATTATGGCCTTTACGTCGACGTCGTCGGCGCCGTTGAGTATGCGGGTATCGTGGTACGGGTTGGTCAAACGGTCGACGTCGAAGTCGCCCTTGGCGTCTTCGGCCAAAGCTTCATAGGTTCGACGTTCCTTGGCCAGGTAGGCCAGGATGCCGTCCTCGCCGCGGGGGTCGTTGGCGCGGCCGACGGCCAACGCGCGGTCGAAAAATTCGCGCAGTTTCAAAGAGCTTTCTCCTTCTTTGACATTGAAAAGGACTTCGCGGATGAACCGCGAGTAAGGATCTGTCTGGTCCAGTTCGGCCTTCGTATACTCCAGGTGAGCGCCGCCGCCGGGTTGTCGAGCGACAAGGCGTAAACCGCCGCCGCGCGGCGGCCCCGGCCTACGTCAGCGCCCGAAAAAGCCGGCCGGGCCAGCGTCTTCAGGATACCGAATTTCCCGGCGGTGGACCTTCCCCCGAAAAAAAACTGCGCCAGCGCGAATACGAACCGCGTCGCTCGCAGCGCCCCCCACCGCCGCGCCAAAGACCAATAACGGGGCCACGAAACTCGGCCCGCCAACATCAACGCCTCGTAATAATCGAGCAACGGCAACGAAAAGAAATGGTTTTGGTGATGGCATACCGATACTAACAAACGGAATTCGTCGCCGGCGCCTTTTGTGTTTTCGCGGAAGGTACGGCAGGCCGTTTCGCGCCGCGGCGGGGCGGCCGCGGCCGGGCTCCAATGCAAGTCGACCATCTCGCCGGGCCGCCCAAAAGTCCTCGCCGGCCACCACCGCGGTTCTTTGGGCAGCGGTACGAAACCCTCTCTCTGCAGAACGTCGCCGGCGGCTTTGTAACTTTCGGGCGAAACGAGTATATCTACGTCGGTCATCGGCCGGCAGGCGGGAGTAGGATAAGAGGCGAACGCTACGTCGATCCCCTTGATCGGGAGTGCCGGGATCCCCGCCGCGGCTAATTTACGGTGTAACCCCTCGTACGATTTCCAGCGCAACAAATTCGCGGCGAGGACCTCGCGGGCCAAAGCTCGAAGCCCCGCCACGAACTTGCGGTCGGCGGGAAAATCGCGGCCACGGAGACGGTACGCCAGAAGCGGGGCCAGCCGCTCCTCCCGTAAAATTTCGCCGAGCCGGCGCCACGAGCCGCAAGCCCGCCGGGCGGCGACTAAAGCGCCGACGTCTACGGCGTCGCCGCCCAGAGCGCGGCCGACGATACGTCGCGCCGAAACGCTTATCACGAAGACCCGTCCTGATCAGTATACGCCTGGTAGTATTGACTGTAATACTTGTAGCCGTACGCGCCAAAAACGCGCGCCATCTCCGCCTGGTTGAAGACTACCCCCAGAATCCTGCAGCCGGAACGCTCCAAAAGCTCCAACGCGCGGCGGGCCGCGTTCCGGTCGGTCCGGCCGGCGCATACTACGAAACACACACCGTCGGCCAGCCCCCCCAGGACGAGCGCGTCGGTTACGGCCAGTACCGGCGGCGCGTCCATGATGACGCGGTCGAACCTGGCGGTCAACTCGGCCAAAACCGCCTCGAATTTTTTCGAGCCTAAAAGTTCCGACGGGTTGGGAGGCACGACGCCGCTGGGCAATATCGTCAGGTTCTCGACGCCGGTGGTGCGGAGCGTCTCGTCGAGCTCGGCCCGGTCCATAATTACTTCCGCCAGGCCGGGAACCCTCTCGACGCCGAAGGCGCGGTGTACCGTGGCGCGGCGGAGGTCGCAATCCACCAGTACGGCGGCGTCGCCGGCCTGGGCGAATATCACCGCCAGGTTAACGGACGTTATGGTCTTGCCGTCGCCCAAACCGGTCCCGGTGATTAGAATCTTTTTGACGTCGACGTCGACGCCCGAGGCACGGATCGCCGTCCGGAGCGTGCGAAACGCCTCGGCCACCGGCGACTTGGGGTACGTATGGGTTACGAAATAATTATCGAACTCGTCGGGCCTTTGCACCAACCGGCCTACGCCGCCGCCCCCTATCCGCGGTATTATGCCGATTACCGGCGCGCCCAACCGCCGTTCCACCTCCTCCACGGTGTTGAGCGACGTATCGGCGAATTCGAGGACGTACGCCACCCCCACGCCCAGGAAGACGCCCAGTAATATTCCCACCAAAATGTTCTTGGCGTAATTGGGGCTAACGGGCACGCGGGGCACGAGGGCGTAGTCGACGACCCTTATGTCGGCGGTGCGCATGGCCTCGTTGATCTTGGCTTCCTGCAGCTTCTCCAGCAACGTCGTATACACTTGTTCGTTCACCTGGTAGGCGCGGACGAGGCGGTTCAGCACCATTTCTTTTTGGGGCAACGAGGCCGTGAGCTCCCGGTAGTCTGTCATGGCGTCTTCGATCAACGCCACCTTTTCGTCCCCCAGTTCGACGTTAGTGGCAAGCTCGCCGTGTTCGAGCGCGTCGGACAGCGCGCGCCTGAGCTCGGCCGCGGCCGCGGCGATTTCGGCGTCCACGGTTTTAACCGCCGGGTGCTCGGCCGTCCGGGTCTGGGCCAACTCCGTACGGCGGCGCCGCAACTCGATGATCCGGTTTTCGAGTTGTTGCAGCATGCTACCGGCGGCGAAGCGCGATATCAGGACCTCCTCCGTGGGAAAAGTCCCGCTTTCCCCGGAGAGCGTCGCCCGCCGCCGCTTCAATATATCCAATTCCACCGCGGATATCTGTCGGTCCAGGCTCTCCTCTAAAAGCTGCGACTCGAGGTTGCCGAGGAGCGTGACGTAGTGCCTGGTCTCGGCACTCATATCCAATATGCCTTTTTCGCGCTTGAAGGTCTCGAGCTCGGTTTCGGCCTGGCGGAGGTTATCCGCGGTTCGCTCGATCTGCTCTTCGATAAATATACGCGTGGTGGTCGCTTGCAGCCTCTTCTCTTCCAGGCTCGCCTCCACGTATGCGTCGGCGGCGGCGTTGGCGAGGCGCGCGACTTTCTTGGGGTCGCGCCCTTTGACGACCACCCGCAACATGTTTACGTTCTCCACCCGCTTGACGTGAATCGAGGCCATTAGGCCTGAGACGACGGCGTCCACTTTTTGCACTTTAATTACGATCTTATCGCCGGCGCGGGCGCGGTCCGTCTCGAGAAGCAGCGCCCCAAAGTCGGCTTCGAAAACCTCGCCCGCGCGCCCCGCGCCGGCAGGGCGGCCGTCGAAACGAACCCTAAAGGTATGGGGATCGATGAAAGTTACGACGAGGTCGCCCGCCGGGGTGCCCTCGGCGAACTCGGCCCTGATCACCGCGTCGCGAAGGCGCGGCGGCGCGGCCGAGACCCGGTACGTTACGCCGAGGCGATTCGCGACCGTCGTCAGGAGCGCGCGGCTGCGAATCATCTCGATCTCGGTTTCCAGGAAGAAGGGGTCGTAGTAGTAAGTCGGCAGTATGGTCTGGCCCACGACCCGCTGGCTGACCTTCACCGTTACCGACGTCTGGTACACTTTGGGCATGCGAAGGCTGACGAGCGTCGCCAAAACGACCGTCGTCAAAAAGATTATCACGACCGCCCACTTGCGGCGTATCACGACGCGGAGGTAGTCCCCCAGCGACACGCCCGCGTCCAACGCCTGCAGCTCGGCTTCGCCTCGCCTCGGCTCTTCCATATCGCTTTTTACGGGTTGTGCCTTTCTTTTATACCCGCCTGGTTGATACAGCGGACCTTAATCTCGCCCTCGGGCGTTATGTCCACGGCATAATCGACGTCGTTTTCGTCATCGTCGGCCGAGCAAAAGAAAATCGTCGGGTCCGTCGTATACGCGGGCCCCTCTTCAGGCTTCACAAGATCGCCTTTGGGCGATAGATTCAATTCCTTTAAATCCTCGGGCCTCCCGTCCGGGTGGTCGAAACCCCACATCTCCGGCCCCAACATAATCGCGATTTTACCCTGATTGGAGCGGCACTTCTTCACGCGCTCCTCCAACGATAACTCACCGTCTCCGCCGCGGCCGAATATTATGCTCAACGCGATGCCGGCGCCCAATAATAATAATATCGCCAAAGCGCCTAAGCCGGCCAGGACGAGGCCGGCGACGGCTCGGCCCCGGCCGACCGGCCGCTTAAGCGCGCGGATGCCGAAGAAAATAGTCCCCGCGTCCAGCACCAGCGTCGCCGCCAGCGCCGCGACGAGGACAACGACGTTGCGCGTCGTCTCTCGGGGCGCGAGCGAAAATTCGCCCGGGGCGCCGCCCCATTGCGCCAGCGCCCACATTATTAAAATAAACAGAATCGGCCATACACCGATAACGCCGGCGATTAAAACCGCCGTCCGCTTTTTCCTTCCAGCGGCGCTGTCATCAGACATTTCTTCCTCCAACGAAATCTTCAGAATTCGTTCCGAACTTTTATGCTAACACAACGCGACACACGTGTCAAAACCAAAAAACTCAGCTTCTCCAACGGCTAATACGATAAATGACGCCGCCCGGCGCTGCGTTTCCCGCAAATAGCACTACCCGGAACGCCGCCTCGCCGGCGGCCGTTCGCACGCAACGATTTAAAAGTAAAAACGGGGCGGCCTTTCGGCCGCCCCGTCGTCAAGCTCTGGCTGATTAATGCACTACCGCCAGGCGCTTGGCCGCCACATGGTCGCCGGCCTCCAGCCGCAGTATGTACACCCCGGCCGGTATGCCGCCCACCTCCAGCGCCTCGGCGTGCTCCCCCTCGCTCAGCACCCGGTCCACTACCGTAGTTACCCGGCGTCCCGCCAGGTCGTACAGGCTCACCTTAACCGCCGTGGCCCCGGGTAAATTGATTATCACCTTGGCGGTCGTCGTCGCCGGGTTCGGCGCTACCCGGAACGCGAACGTCACCGGCAGCGCGTCGTCCACCCGGGTCGTGCCCAGCTCGTCCGGGCCGCCCGCCTGCACCGCTTCCAGCTTGTATTCGTACGCTACCGCCTTTACGTCACGGTCCAGGTACCGGTACGGCGAACGTCCCGTGATGGGTTCCGCGTTTACCTTCGCCCAGCCGTCGCCGCCGGCTACCGCCGTATCGCCGCCGGTCCTGCCGAACGCTTCCGCCGACGCGCTCGCCGCGGTTCCGCCGCCCCCCGCCGCCGGCGCCGTTACCGCCGCTACCGGCCTGCGGTACAGGTTGAAGTGGTCCACTTCTTCGGCGTCGTTCACCGCCCAGCTGAGCAATACGCCGGCCTTCGTGCGCTGTCCCTCAAACGACGTCAGCCTCACGGCCGTCGTGCCCACCCCCACGTCCGCCTCGAACGTCTTGAAGTTGTGCGCCGAGACCGTTAAGAACATTTTGCCTTCGGTCGCGGGGTTTATGCTGAAGGAGACGTTGCCGCTCGCGTTCGTAGTGCCGGCGGCGTATACCTCGTCGCCCTTCCACACGCACACCAGCGCGCCCGCTACGGCGCCGTCCGCCGAATCGCCCACGTGGACCTGGTAGTTCTGCGAACCCGCGGGAATCGTGTCGTCGTAGGTAACGTTCGGCGTGCCGATGTTGCCGGTCGGCATCCAGACGTCGGGGTCGCCGTGATGGATGAGTTCGAAATAGATATAACGGTAGGTGGAGTTGCCGATCGTCCCCTGCATCGTATGTTTGTGGAACGCCAACGTTTTACCGGCCACGTATACGTCCTTCTTGCCGAGTTGTTCGAAATAGGACTTCAAGAAGTCGGCCGACAGGCCGCTGGCGGGGCTGCCGCGCATGTACCAACCGTAGCGGGTGTTGCCGGCGAAGCCGGGGCCGCCGCCGGCGGGCGAGCTGACGAAGTAAGCGGCGCAGTTATTATCGCGGTCGGTGTTGCTCGCGTAGCAGCCGAGGCTGTAGAGCACGCCGAAGAACTTGGGATGGTTGGTGAGGTTGCGGAGATTGGAGCTGTAGACGCTGCCGGAGTTCGTCCCCAACACCGTCGTGTTCGAGTGCGCGGCGTGCGCTATGACGCCCTTACCCTGGTTCATTTGGGAGATGAAGTTGGTAGAGTTGAACACGGCGCCGCCCGGGTAGTTGTTGTCCCAGAGCTCGGTGAACTTCCAATAAGACGACGTCATGTAGTTATCGCGCACGTACTCCATCAAGTATTTCTCGTTGGTCGAGGAATCGAGGAAGCCGCCGGCGAGTATTAACAGGTTCTGGTAGTTATAGGGGTTAGTTTCGGTGGAGGCTTCGGCGCCCTCGTAGCACAACGTCTTGTCGATGACTTCGTTCAGGTCGCTCACGGTCGAGACCTGGATCCGGCCTACGTAGACGTCGTACACCCAGTCGACGTTGTCGCTCGGGTGCTCGCCCCAGTAACCGTCGCCGTCGGCGTTGAAGTCGCCGTCCAGGCAGCCGTAATAGTTATCGGTCGGGACCAGGTAGTCCCCCTCTACCGTCTGGTACCTGGGGTCGTAAACTTTGCGCACCGGGATAATAGAATCGGTCCCGATAAGGCAAACGTATTGCGTGCCCTTGTTCTCGTAATAATCTATAATACAATTGCGGACCTTTTCCGCCGTATCGCGGCCGGAGTAATTACTCCCGATATAAGACATCGTTACGACCGCGGCGTTAAGGCCTTTCCTGGTCTTCCAGTCCGCCAGCTCTTTGGCCTTGTTCTCGAGCGTCGTGTTCGTAATTATCAGGTAGGGGAAGACGTCGGCGTCCGGGCCGGCGCTATCCTCGAGCAAGCGTACGCCGCTCGCCGGGGAAATCTCCCACGGGTTGATTACCGACGCCGCCAGGCTCTCGCGGATGTCGCGGTCGATCCAACCCAAACGCACTTCGGGATAAACGTTGTCGAAGCCGGCGCGCGTCAGGTTCAATTTGAAATCTATAACGTCGTACACCATCAACTTCCCCGTCGCCGGGACGTACTGCACCGGCGCCAGCACGACGCTGCCGACGCCGTAGCCGCCCATGTTGCCGCTCTCGAACGCATAGGCCAACTTACCGGGGAACGGTTCCGTCGAAGAATACACCGTCGCGTTCGGCGGCGTAGGTTGCGACGTACCCGCGCTCACCGGCGTGGGTTCCTGCAGCGGCATTACGCGATGAGAACCCGGAAGCGCTACCGGCTCGCCGTACGAGACGTCGACCGACTCGATCTCCGTCCCCTTGGGCAACGCCACGGTTACGATAACCGCCGGTAAGTTCGGTTCACCCGGCTCGCCGGGTAGTACGGTCGCGTCCTTCAAAGTGACGACGTCGTAACCTAAAAAAGCCGGGTCGGACGAACCGTTTATCTGTACGTCGGCCGTATCGATTTGTACGGTATAGGCGAACGCGGACGCCGCCAGGAATACCGCCAGCCACAACGCTTTTTTCATTCGACATTCCTCCTAAAGCGGATTGAATAAAACCGTTCCGCCTTTATTATGACTTTTATTACTCACTTTACCCTAATTTTAGTATAACACGCCGGGTTAGCCGTGCCAAGTTTTTTAAAGTAAAATCGTCCGGCCGCGGCCGGCCCCCCGGCGTCTTAAAAACTCCTTGCGCCGCCCCGCCGGTTTTTTTACTATGTCCACGGAGGCCGTAACAAACACATGACGACGCCGATGCTAAGGCAATACCGCGCCATCAAAGAACGTTACCCGGACGCGATAATTTTCTTCCGCCTGGGCGACTTCTACGAGATGTTCTACGATGACGCCGAGGTCGCGAGCTCGCTGTTGGGTTTGACGCTCACCGGCCGCGGCAAGGGCGAGAACCGCGTGCCTATGTGCGGCTTCCCCCACCACGCCGCTACCGGCTACGTCGCCAAATTGCTGGACGCCGGCCGCAAGGTAGCGGTCGCGGACCAGACCGAGGACCCCACGGAGGCTAAGCAGCTGGTGCGGCGCGAGGTGGTCCGCGTCATCACGCCGGGGACGGTGTACGAAGACGAGCTGCTGGCCGGCTCGGAGACGCGGTACGTCGCCGCGGTAGCGTTGAAGCGCAACAGGTGGGCCGCGGCCCGCCTCGACGTCGCCGGCGGCTCGTTCGAGGTCTGGCCCGCCATGGACGCCGCGGCGGCGGCGGCGCTGGTCGCGTCGTGGGGCGCGGCGGAGATGCTGGCGGAAGACGGCGCTCCGCTGCCGGAGGGCCTTTCCGAGGACGACGCGTCGATAACGTACCGCGAAGGCCAAGACTTTTCGACGGCGGAGGGCGAGGCCTTGTTGCAAGACCATTTCGGCGTGGCCAACCTCGCCGGCTTCGGCCTGGAGGGCGAGGACGCCGCGGTCGCCGCGGCCGGGGCCCTCTTGCGCTACGCGGCGGCGACGCAGCTCGGGCCGCTGTCGCACGTCGTCTCGGTCAAAACCCGCGCCCTCGGCGACCGGATGTACCTCGACGCCACGACGATGCGCAACCTCGAGATATTCGAACGCCCCGGCCCGGGCGGCGGTACGCTCTACGAGCTTATGAACAAGACGCGCACCGCGATGGGCGCGCGGCGCCTCCAGCGGTACCTGGCCGAGCCGTTGCTGTCCAAAGAAGCGATCGACCGGCGGCTCGACGCCGTGGCCGCGCTGCTTCGGGAGAGCGAGGTCCGCCACCGCGTCCGCGAAATACTCCGGCCGTGCGCCGACGTGGAACGGCTTGCCGGCCGGGTGGCGCTGGGGACGGCCACCCCGCGCGACGTGCACGCGCTGGGGCGAAGCCTGGCGCTCGTGCCCGAGCTCCGGCGGGCGCTGGCCGGCGCCGAAGCGCCGCTCCTGGCGGACGTGAGCCGCGACCTGGTGGACGTGGCCGACCTGGTCAAACTTGTCAACGACGCGCTGGCCGACGAGCCGCCCGCCGCGCTGGCCGAGGGCGGCATCATACGCCGCGGCTTCCGCGCCGACCTCGACGACCTCCGCGACCGCTCCGCCCAGGCCAAGGAGTACATCGCGGGCCTGGAGCGCACCGAGCGCGAGCGCACCGGCATTTCCTCCCTCAAGGTGGGATACAACAAAGTCTTCGGCTATTACATCGAGGTCACCAAGGCCAACCAGGAAAAGGTCCCGGCCGACTACATCCGCAAACAGACCCTCGTCAACGCCGAGCGCTTCGTCACGCCCACGCTCAAGGAGTACGAGGAGACCGCGCTCTCCGCGGACGAGAAAATAGCCGCGCTGGAGCGCGAGATATTCGTCGACCTGCGCGCCGAGCTCGGACGGCACGTCGAACGCCTCAACCGCGTCGCGTGCGCGGCGGCCGAGCTGGACGTAATGGCGTCGTACGCTCAGGCCGCGCTCGAGAACGACTTCGCCCGTCCGGAAATCGCGGACGAGCCGGTGCTCGACGTCGAGGACGGCCGCCACCCGGTCGTGGAACGCTTCTACCTCGACGAGCCCTTCGTCCCCAACGACCTCCGCCTCGACGAGGACGAGCGTTTCGTCGTCCTCACCGGCCCCAACATGGCGGGCAAGTCTACCTACCTCCGCCAGGCGGCGTTGATAACGCTGCTGGCGCAGGCAGGGTCCTTCGTGCCGGCGCGCCGCGCGACCGTAGGCCTCGTCGACCGCATCTTCACGCGCATCGGCGCCGCGGACGACCTCTCGCGCGGGCGCTCCACTTTCCTGGTGGAGATGACCGAGACCGCCGACATCGTGAATAACGCCACGTCGCGAAGCCTCATTCTGTTGGACGAGATAGGCCGGGGGACGTCGACCTACGACGGCCTCAGCCTGGCGTGGGCCGTGGCCGAGTTCCTGGCCGAAAACACGCGGGCCCGAACGCTCTTCGCCACCCACTACCACGAGCTCGCGGCCTTGGCCGAGGGGGGCGGGGGCGTAGTCAACTATACCGTAACGGTGCGGGAGGCGGGCGGCAAGGTCCACTTCCTGCGGCGCGTGACGCGGGGCGTAACCAGCCGCTCGTACGGTATCCAGGTGGCGCGGCTGGCGGGCCTGCCGCCGGCCATACTCGCTCGCGCGCGCCAGATCCTGGAGGAACTCGAGGTAGGCCGGGGACCCCGGGCGTTAGTCGAGAATTCCGACCAGCAGGGCCTTTTCACGCCCCGGCCGCCCATAATCGAGGAGTACGTCGCCGCGCTCGAGCCGGACCGCATGACGCCGCGCGCGGCGCTCGACGCCCTCTTCGAGCTGCGCAAACTTCTGGAACGGGACGCCGACGAGAAACCGAAAAAGGAATAGTTGCGCCGGAAACGGATTTATGGTAAATTCGAAATACAATATGGGGGCCGGCGAACCACCCGCCGGCCGGGAGCGCCGGGGCGGAGAACCGAGGCCTCGTTTTATTATAGCTCCCGACGACGTGAGCGACGGCATCGTCCGGCTCGCGGGAGCGGAAGGGCACCACGCCAAGAACGTCTTGCGGCTCGGCCGGGGCGACCCGTTCGTCGCCGTGGACGGCCGCGGCGTCGAATACGAGGCGGAAGTCGAAATCCGCACCGGCGACGGCCTGCTTGGCAAAGTCGTCCGGACGACGCGCCGAAGCCGCGAGCCGCTGGCGCGGGTGGCGCTCGCGCAAGCTCTCCTCAAGCCGGCCGAGCTGGCCGAGGTCGTGAAGCAGGCCACGGCGCTGGGCGTGAGCGAATTCGTCTTCTTCGAATGCGCGCGCTCGCAGCGGCGGGAGGTCGCGGCCCGGGAGAAAAAACACCTCGAGGCGGTGGCCGCGGCCACGGTCAAGCAGTCGCTCCGCGCCGTCGTGCCAAAAATATACGCCCCTAAAACGTTCGCCGACGTGCTGGCGCGCGCCCGTGATTTCGACGTCGCCTTTATGTGCAAGCGCGACGCCGGCGCCGAATCTCTGGCGGAAATTATCGGGCGCGGCAAGCCCGGGCCCAGCAGATTTCTGGTAGCCGTGGGGCCGGAGGGCGGCTTCGACGCCGACGAGGAGAAGCGCGCCGCGGGGGCGGCGTTCAGGCCGCTGGACCTGGGCCCCCGGCGGCTGCGGGCGGAGTTAGCCGGGCCCGTAGCGTGCGCGCTGATATTTCACGCCGCCGGCGACCTGGGCCCCGCCGGCCGCGGCGGAGGGTAACGCCATGGAAGAGTGCATATTCTGTAAAATAGTCGCGGGCAAGCTCCCGACGGAATTAATACACGAGGACGACGTCGTCGCGGCCTTCGCCGACATATCGCCTATGGCGCCGGTGCACGCGCTCATCATCCCCAAAAAACACCTCGCCGGCGTCAACGAACTCAGCGAGGAGGACGCGCCCGTCGTGGGCCATATGATAATGGCGGCCCAGCGGCTCGCGCGCCGGCTCGGCGTATCGGCGTCGGGGTACCGGCTGGTTATTAATACCGGCGCCGACGCGACTCAAACCGTTCCCCATCTTCACGTACACCTGTTGGGGGGGCGCCCGCTCGAGCCCAAGCTCGGCTAGCGGCGTTTCGACCAACATAATCGAGTGTGAATCGCTATGAAAAGGATTAATATGACCGTAACAAAGCGCGAGGCCACGGGAAAACGCCACGGCCGCGCGCTGAGGCGGCAAGGATTGATACCGGCCGTCGTCTACGGCGCCGAAGGCCCCAACGTCCCGGTAACGGTGGAAGATAAGGGCTTCCGGACTTCGCTGCGCGCCGGCTCGGCGAACGCCATCCTCGACCTGAAAGTAGAGGGTGAAGACGAAGAGACGCTGGCCATTATAAAGGATATTCAATACGACGCTCTGGGCGACGAAATCCAACACGTGGACTTCCTCCGGGTAAAGGCCGGGATACCCATCCAGGTCACGATACCCATAACGGCCACCGGCCACTCGGAGGGCGAAAACGAGGGCGGCGTCACGGAATACTTAACGCGGGAAATCCGGGTGGAGTGCTTACCGCGCGACATACCGGAGAACGTTACGTACGACGTCTCGCCGCTGGTGCTGGGCGATTCGCTGCACTTAAAAGACTTGGCGCCGCCGGCGGGCGTCACCTTCCTGGACCCGGAGGACACGGCGCTGGTCGTCGTAAAAGCGCCGCGCATGGCCCGCGCCGATATAATCGCGGAAGAAGAGGCCGCCGCAGCCGCGGCAGCCGCCGCGGAAGAGGCTGCGGAGGGCGAAAAAGGCGAAGCCGCCGAAGAAGGCGAGGAGAAAGCTCCCCCGCCCGCCGACGAAACCTCTTCCTAATAACCGCGCCGCGGACGGGGGCGCATCGTCGTGGCCGGAACCGAAACCTACGCCATATTCGGCCTCGGGAACCCGGGCCGACGGTACGCCGGCACCAGGCACAACGTCGGCGCGACGGTGGTCGACGTTCTCGCCCGGCGCCACCGCATCCGCCTGTGGCGGCGGCGCTTCCAGTCGGCGTGTGGTAAGGGACGCGTCGGCGGCCGCGCCGTCTGGCTCGTAAAGCCGCGGACATATATGAACCTTTCAGGGTACGCCGTGGCGGCCGCGACCGAAGGGTTGAACCTCGGCCCGGGCAAAATGCTCGTAATATCCGACGACATCGACCTGCCGCCCGGCAAGATAAGGTTGCGCGAAAAAGGCTCCGCCGGAGGCCATAAAGGCCTCCAGTCGATCATAGACGAATTGGACACGCAAAACTTCGCCCGCCTGCGCGTGGGAGTGGGGACACCCCCCGGCGACGACGCCGCTTCCTACGTGCTGTCGCCGCTCGAGGAGGCCGACGCCGCGGGCGCCGCTGTGGAGCGCGCCGCGGACGCCGCGGAAGCGTGGCTCGCGGAGGGGGCGGCGCGGGCGATGACGGCCTTCAACGATTAACGCGGGAGAGTACTCGTGGAAGTACCTTTCTCTTTGGGCGGCGCCGGCCTGGCGCTGATCTTCGGCTTTTTGAGCTTTATATCGCCGTGCGTACTGCCGCTCGTGCCGGCGTACCTGTCGTACATCTCCGGCCACACCTTCGAGGAGCTGACCGGCAAGGAGCGCCGCGGCCAGATAATGGCCAGGACGCTCCTCCACGCCTCGTTCTTCTGCCTGGGCTTCACCGTCGTGTTCCTGGCGATGGGCGTAACGGCCACGGGGTTCGGTTCCTTCCTCCAGACCCACAAAATGCTCTTCAACCAGATCGCCGGCATCATCATCATCGTCCTCGGCTTTCACATGGTTGGCGCGTACCGGATAAAATTCCTCCTTATGGAGAAGCGCTTCGAGGGCAAGAAGGGGCGATGGGGCATCCTGGGCACGTTCGTCGTGGGCATCGCTTTCGCCTTCGGCTGGACGCCGTGCATCGGGCCCTTCCTGGCCGGCCTCCTCTTCCTGGCGAGCAACCAGGATACGGTATGGCAAGGTTTCCTCCTGTTACTGATATACTCGTTCGGCCTCGCGGTCCCGTTCCTGCTCGCGGCAATCGCGGTAAACACGTTCCTCTCGGCTTTCCAAAAAGTAAAAAAGCATTTCCGGACCATCGAGGTCGTGGGCGGCATCCTCCTTATCGAGTTCGGCCACATAATACTCTTCAACAAACTCGGATGGCTCGCCGGAAAACTCGGCTTCGTGGACCTGGGCTTCTAATAAAAACGACTCCTCCCTCCGCCATATTCAAAAAAACCGCCAATTCTGGCGGTTTTTGTATTTGATTATTTCCCACGCGGTTGCGCCCTGTACGCGGACTTACAGTACGTTATCTCCGCCAAAATTGGCGGCCGGGCGGCCGACTACTCGAGAACATAAAACGGCTAAATTATTAAAAATAAACAGTTTATAAAAATGGCGCGCGATTTGCTACAATTTTAAACGTAACGGCAGCGTTTTTATCTATTCGAATACTCGGGGAGGAGAGGCCGTAAAATGCCCCCTCGGCTCCTACGGCGTAGGCCTTTCGGCCATCTTGGAGGCGACTCAGCATAACGCCCGGTATAGGTTACGCGCAGTCATGATGAGGAAAAAGGCCGAGCGACTTTTTTGCCTGGCGAAC
>SDBS01002738.1_pt1 | contig 17489 bp, 17 predicted proteins | sample 2277091 | NCBI WGS metagenome assembly SDBS01 (sample SAMN10404972, study PRJNA504765) | marine sediment metagenome | isolation source: marine sediment core GS10_PC15, 163 cmbsf | place: Arctic Ocean: Southern Knipovich Ridge | collected 2010 | reverse complement strand
GTTGTTTGTAAACGTTGCGGAAAAAAATTCTTAACGGATCGAAAAACCGAGTACTGTTTTAACTGCGATAAGCCATATGAGGCTTAACAGATAGATGTGAATGAAATCAATGATTACGCTACCCGGATTACTATACATTAAATGATAAATCCAAAAAATTAGACATAAATATTTTAAGATATGCGATGATTTTTATTTTTTTACGATGTCTATAGTTTCGTCTATGATGAGAAATGAAAGAGTGAAAACAGTTAAAATTACTGAAGATAATATAATTCATGTTCCAAGATATAGCAGGTCACATAATAAAAAGATGAATAACTGGTTTCAATCTCCATTTTTAGTTTAAAACAAAGTGGGATAAATTTAAAACTTGCATAAACTAGCGATAATATGCATCATTAGCCTCACAGTCACTCTTTTTTTTGTAAATTATAAGTTTTTATTCAGGTTTTAAATAGGAGACGCTGTTAATTCCAAGTTAAATAACTTTTATACTTCAAACGCATACTTAGATGAATATACCTTTGAACAATATTCGGGTTTTACATGTTTATTGAAATTCAAAAAGTTATGTCTCATTCTACGAGAATACGTATTGTAAACTATTTATCTCAAGGAAATGCAACTTTCAGTGAACTGCAGAAATATACGGAGATTAAGGATCATGGTAAATTCGGATTCCATTTAAGAGCCTTAAGAACCGTAGGAATCGTTGAACATGACACTTCAACTATGAAGTATGCTTTAACTGAACACGGGTGGATAGTAGTAGGCTTATCTTCAATCTTAAAAGGAATCACTGAACGTAAACAAGTGAAAGAAAGAGTAACGCTGTTATCGCGAATCATAGAACAAACTTCTGAACCAGTTGCAATAGTTGATTTAAAAGGAAGGTACATTTATCTTAATGAAGCCTTTGAAAAGTTGAGAGGTTACACAAGAGAAGAATTGATGAATAGAGATTTCAGAGAAACCTATTCTGATACTGAAAGAGAACTTAAAGCGAAAGTCTTCAAAGAAGTGGTGAAAAGCGACTTCTGGACAGGCGAATTACCGTATACTCACAAGAGCGGCTCAATCGTGTTAGCCATGGTTACCTCTGTACTGTTGAAGGATCGAAAAGGAGAACCATATGCAATAGCCGGTACAATAAGGGATATCACAGAACATAAACGAATGGAGGAAGAAAATAAGAATTATTCTGAAAGATTAAAGAAGATGGTTGAGGAGAAAACTGAGGAACTCTTACAGTCTGAGAGAAAATATAAGGTATTGTACGACACAATTAAGGATGGTATCGCAGCTGTGGATACTGATGGGTTCTACGTTGAATGTAATCAAGCATTTTCAGACTTGCTCGGTTACTCAAAAGATGATTTGAAGAACTTAACTTATCAACAAATAACACCAAAACGGTGGCATCAAAGGGAAGCTGCAATTGTAAAGGCACAGATTATGAAGAGAGGTTATTCAAATGAATACGAAAAAGAATACATACGAAAGGACGGCACAGTATTTCCAGTCTCCATCAGAGCGTGGATGATGGAACGCGAAAATGGAAAAACAAAGGAAATGTGGGCTATAATCAGAGACATTACAGAGCGTAAGAAGATGGATGAGCATCTCAAGAAAATCTCTGAAGAATGGGAGAATACTTTTAATGCAATTTCCGACTTTTTGTTTATTTTAGACGAAGAATACAGAATTGTACGAGTAAATAAGGCATTTTGTGATTTATTGAAGAAAGAACCAAGAGAACTGATAAGTTTACATTGTTTTGAAGTTCTACATGGTACAGATAAACCGTGGATGAATTGTCCATATAAAACGTTATTGACTACCAAAAAAGAAACAACAGAGGAAATAAATGATCCCCATTTAGGTATACCACTGTTAGTAACAACCTCACCACTTTTTGATGACAAAGGCGAAGTAGCGGGCTGTGTACATATTGCCAGAGATATAACTGAACAAAAGAGACTCGAGAAACTGAAACATAATCCTGAGATTTTTGAAGAGAGGGGTAAGGCAAGGACTGGGAAGCTTAAGGAAAGAAAGGGGAGTCCAAACTAGGAGTTAAATGATGTCTCTCAACCAAAATTACACTTGGATAAGTTAGGTAAGGAATTCACTTTTCAACCGTCCTTATGGAGTCAGTGTTCTGAATATTGTTTCGCCTCAATTTATAAGATGAACTAGTAGAATTACTCTCAGGGATCATGTTTGAAGAAAACATTAAAAATTGTTCTACCTATCGAAATCATTGATGTGATGGATAAAACTGTTGAGCTAGTCGGCTTCAGAAGCAGGGAAAACCTGGCAGAAGTAGCTGTCCTGAGATTCCTAGACAGATACAGGATACTGTTGAAATCAATTAATCAACTGTCAACTACCCAGTAATGACGTAACAAGTAAATACATATCACCGTTTACATAGTGATGACGTTGATATAGGTCGGTTCTTGTTTACAGATGGAGACGTAAAGAGTTAGCTGAGAAAAATTACATAATCTATTAAGAGCACTACATGTGAAACTGCACTCTTTGACATGTTAAGTTGTGAAGATTTAATGAAGAGAAAAAATAAATGTCAAGAGTTAAAGGCGGAAATGTAGAACCAGAACTTTTGAAGATAAAGCAAAATGTGGAACCTTACTTGCCCCTGGATTTATCTGGGTATTTCAAAAGCTTAACGTCATTTTATACCTTTCAAGGAACTTGAAGATAGGTCAAATGAAAGAACATCTGCTACTGGATGTTTCGGGTAGAAAAGCTGCAAAGTAGACGTAAATAGCAACCTTAAGATGTAAAACCTGGTTAAATTTGATGTTTAAAATCGGAGTCTTCAGGGAGAAAGTAATTTGAAGGTGAACGGAAACCTAAGAAAGATTTGGATTAAGCCCGCCCAAGGCCTCCGTTCTACTATATAATTACACATAGACAATAAAAAACATTATGCACAACAAAGACTAACTGTATTGCGGGTACTTGATTTAGCGGTTCAGTAATGACATTTAATTACAGTTAATTATACATAGTGAAAATAATTTCACCTAGGATATTATATACTTTGATTCCATATTTGAAATATGGATTAAGCCCGCCCGAAAGGTGTCAGCTTGAGTGATGATAAAACGTCTTACGTCACATTATCAATTCCTAAAGGCATAGGAGATGAGATAGATCATCTCATCGAGAAATTGGGGTATTGGCCGAGCAGAAGTGCCTTCGCACGTGAAGCATGCTTAGAGAAGATTCATAAAGAGAAGCAGAGGCTGGGCGGATCGGTCCCGGGGGACTAACAGGGGATCAGCCCTCGACAAACGGCTCAGAAAAGCTGAGCACGGAAGCTCCCCAAAAAATAATGAGGATGATAAACATGCAAAAAATGAAAATGCCAATAATTACAAGCGTAATCGTAATCGCACTAATTGCAGCAGGATTAGGAATGGGAACCTTTGCATACTTCAGCGACAAAGAAACGACTGATCCAGCTATCACATTCACTGCTGGAAATATGGAGATCAGCTTAGGTACTCTTCATAGTGATCCAGTAGATCTAAGTAATATGCAACCAGGAGACACCGTTACAGGAAGTCTTCACGTAAAAAACACGGGTACACTTGATGGATATCTCTATGGAAGGTCTAGATATACCGTTATCGTAGGTCCTGACTTGGCAGCTGTACTGACTGTAACCTCGTGGACAGATCCTGACGGTACAATTACACCTTTGATAACGTTGCAAGCTTTAGTCGCTCAGACAGGTGTAACATTATCTGGCTACGGTGGAACTTGGATGCCATATGGACTACTTCAAGTTAATCAGGGTGCAGATTTCGGGATTACAATCCATTTTGAGGAAACTGCAGGTAACGAGTATCAGGTCTCAAGTATAGATATGGTTTTCGATATCTTACTCCATGGGCAGAACGTATCATAGACTTAGAAGTGAATTGATATGGCTGACAATAAACCTATTTTCCATTTTTTCTGATTGGGCTAAAAAGCCCCTGATGAGGCTCTGAGATGAGTCGAAATCGGAAGGGAACAAAATGAAGCTTCAAAAAATGGTTACGTACGCGGTTTTAACCGCAGTATGCTTAGTGTTAATTGTTCCCACAATTTGCAACATGTTCCCCGCTCTAGTAGGTGCGGATAGTTCGTATAAGGTGTTGGGTGGGAGTATGTTTCCAGCTTTAAAACAGGGCGATTTCATCTTCAATAAGGCAGTGGATCCCTCTTCAATCGAAGTAGGCGACATCCTCACCGTGAAGCCTGGGGGGTCCATTTACACTCACCGCGTTGTGGAGAAGCTTGAAGACGGATTCATATTGAAGGGGGACGCTAATGATAATTCCGAGCCAGCGCTCATTGACCCTTCCCAGATAGTTGGGAAAGTCATCTTTGTTGTCCCGTTCAGTTTCTTTAACTCTCCATACGGATTCATATTAACCCTGTGGGTTCCAGCGATAATCATCGTCGGAAAACAGATTCACTTAATCATTAAGCGTCGAGAAGGTGAAGGTTCTCAAACGTTTAACACGACTACTCTGCTACTCGCCATCATCCTAGTTTTCAGCATCACCCGCATCGTAGCACCCTCTTTCTTGGGGACTAGCGCGTACTTTTCTGATTCTGAATCTGCAAGCGTGACTTTTCAGGCTGGAATTTGGCACATAGATGCAACGGTTAACATTGATCCTGACACGTTAAACCTTGGCAGTCAAGGCCAATGGATCACAGTCTACGCCTACATAGAGACGGATTACGAAGGCATCATCGATGTTGACACAGTTATACTTGACGGTGCAGTTTATGCAGAGTGGGGTGAAATTCAGCTAGATGGTTTCCTCATGGTCAAATTTGACAGGACAGCCGTAATAGAGTACTTGATCGGAATGGGTTATGAAGACGGGGACGAGGTGACCCTGACGGTCTCAGGCAGCTTTATAGATGGAACCCAATTCTCAGGTGAGGACACCATCAGAGTGGTAAATAATGCTTAAAAACAGATATAAAAACATGCTAATTCCAGAAGATCTCTACAAAGAACTTAAGAAATATGTTGAACAATCCAATGGGAGTTATATATCCATCTCAGAAGTCGTAAGAGAAGCGTTAAGAGAATACCTCAAAACACTTTAAAACCCTAATAATTCATTGCAAAACATTAAATCCGTTGCCCAAAACTGAATATAAAACATCTATTTCAAACGAAACCCTTACATCACACATGCACCCCCAACTTCACCGCAACAAACTTTCCTGAATCAAAGAAACATTATTCAACTAAAGAAAGGATGATGCATGATAATTTCTGTATTCTAAATTTTAGTTTCCCAATTCAAATATTAGATAATCACTCTATAAGAATAAAAAAAGAGAGAACGTTGTTATATTATCTGGGTAGGTTACTTACCAAAAAACTTTTTCACGTATGGTCTGGTTAAATAATAGATTATTGCAACATTTATAATTAAACCAAATAGGCTACTCGGTAACGATGATAAACTAGTTATAATGCTTATCCCAGCAACAACTATCCCAATGGTCCAAGACCATCCTTGACCAGTCCAAAAACCATAAACGACAACAAAGTTTACAATAGCTAAAATAATCATAAAAACACCAAAAATCCCTACAAAGCCAGATACGAAACCCGGTACACCCTGAGGATAGAAACCGCCTAAAAACGCAGCTCCAATCAACCCTAATATTCCGCCAGCTAAAGAAGCTAAACCACCTAACGCTTGTAGAACTGCAAGTATCGCTATGCCCGTCGGTCTATCCGTACTTCTGGAAGCTTGATAAATAGGTTTTTGAACATTTGTAACTGTTACTGCTTGTCCACAGTTTGAACAAAAAGCATTTCCTTCTTTTATTTCTAAACCACAGTTTGAACAAAAAGTCATCTAAGTCACTCCTTTCCTAAACGATATATTTGTTAACTATCTTATGTATTTACCTTCATTTTGGAGAACTGTTACAATGAACCTGAAAAATTTAGATGACTGATTACCTTAAATATACCCCATTTTTTGAGATTATAGAGAAAATATTGGAAAGAATATTCCAATACATTTAGTCTAGCTTGAAAAAAACATTTTTCGCAACTTTTCTGTACTAAATTTAAAATAAGTAACCAACTAGTTTCTCAACTGAAGCTAATATCCACACGATTTCAACACATTTTAGCTACCCATGAGGAGATGTGAACGGGGACTCATCTATTTTAGTTATTAATACTGTTTTTAGTTTCAAAGTTTTCCTTAGGTACCGACCATATAGGCTTAATTCTTGAGGAGAAGGATAGAGCGAACAGAGTTCCTAATAAACTGAAGATAACCCCTTTCACAGTAGATTGGATGTATATTGGGCTTAGAGCTATGAAACCGGCGGAGCCGAGAACTGAGAACCTATAGATTAAGTATGGCGTAGACGCTACGGCTCCTGATATAATAGATATTAGCGCGAGGTATATTTTTCGCTTCTTTCCCTTAAGCGTGCTCATGAAAGGTAAGAAAAAAAGTGTATCAAACGCGAGTCCTCCAAGAGCATATCCCAACCCAACAACCAATACGTAAAGTGACGCTGAACGACGTATTACTCTTGTAATTATTGCAACAATCGAAGCCATGATTGAAACCCTGCCAAACTTTCCAGTAAACTCAGCTAAGATTAGCATGACGAGCCAGCCTACAAGTCGGTTGACTACTCCATGTAGAGTGAATGGTCCAACTGAGATGCTTCCAATGATTGGACCTAATGTTACTTGAGATGCGATCCAGAAAGAAGAGAAAATTGAGATTAACGCAAATTCCTTGGTACTTATTCCATACAGCCTTGTAGAGTGTTCTTTGTTACTTGAGGTTCTGTACAATTATTTTCCACGTTCCCTTGTCAACTCGAATTACTTCTGGCTTTTTGTATCCTCTCTTCTCTATAGAAATAGGAATGTCTTTAGCGGAAGGTGGATTATCAAGAATGATTTCAAGAATACTTTCTGGAGGGATGTTTGTAAGAGCTCTCAAGGTTAACAGTTCAGGGTATGGACAGACCTGACCGCGAACATCTAAAGAGTATCTATTTTTACCTATTTTCTGAATATCACTGCTTGTCATTTAGTTTGGTCCTCCTTTCAAGTTAAGGTAGAGTTTCAAGTCTTCTATGGTAGATTTATTACAAAATTCTTTCAAGCTTTCAGATGTCCTTCTTTTCGCGAAATAGTTACTTAAGAGAGATTCAATTTTAAGTTTCAATTCATCGGGTGGAATTTTTTCTTCGATTCTTCTTCCCATCGAAGGTTTTACCCCAAATCCTCCGCCAAGTAATATGCTGTAATACTGTTTCATAATACCCTTCTCTCTTGTCAGGTTACCAGATAATCCTATCTCAGCTATAAGATTTGCACAGCAATTATTATGACATCCACTGACATATATCCGAAACCCTGCATCACTTAACAATTCATTATCGACATTTTTTTCTAAATGATCTAGTATCTCTTTAGAGATTTCCTTTGAATGCGGAGTCATTGTTTTACCACAAAATTCTGAGGCACAGCCCATACTATTCCATCGAAGTTTAGATCCCTGCATTGATATTCCAATCTTTTCAAGGTCTTTCAAAAGCAAATCTTTTCGATCTACATTAGGGATAATTAGATTCTGTGAAGCGGTGAGTCTCAAGTCTCCACTTCCATACTTGTCAGCTAAATCTGCAAAAGAGATCAACTTATCATATGATAGATAGCCACCAACGCAGGGGATGTTTACATAATAATAACCCTTTTGACTCTGAGGTTGTATCCTTTCATGGCTTCCGTTCCTCAAAAAAGCGGAACCATCATACGTTTCTAGGTGCTTTCCAACTTTTTCTTCCAGAGTACTTAGAAACTTCTTGAGTCCCCAGCTGTGTAATAACCATTTGAATCGAGCTTTTGCCTTACTCTCGCGGTTTCCATAATCCCTATGAATCTCAATAGTAGCCACAGCTACGTTAAAAGCGTCTTCAGGGCGAACGAAAATTCCTGTATACATCGCCAACCTTGGACCGGGCAAAGAGGCACCCATACTTCCACCTATCAAAAGGGTGTAACCGACATCACCATTTTTGTTAACAGCTACAAATGAAAGGTCATTAGTTATGGCTCTTGTACAATCAGATCCGCATCCAGTTATTGAAAATTTAAACTTTTTAGGCATATCCTGAAAATCTGGGTTTCCAATGAAGAAGTCACTTAATTCTTTGAGAAGGGAGGTTCCATTTATCAGTTCATCTTTTTCGATGCCAGATACTGGGCAGCATACGATGTTTCTTGCGTCTCCATACCTAGCGCCGCTGAAGCCTTGACCGCACATATCCGTTGTGAAGCCCAGTCCATCCATAATAGAGAAGATTTCTAAAGCGTCTGCTGCATCTATCCAGTGTAACTGGATGTCTTGTCTATTAGTTATCTCAGCCTGTCCCCGACTGTAAGTCTTAGTTAAATCAGCTACACCACGCAGTTGCTTAGAATTTATGAACCCTCCTGGAATCTTTAATCTGAGGAAATGGGGGGAGCCTGTCGAGTTTAATGGATTACTATCACGTCCAAGAGAGTATCGTCCTATGAACCGAGTCATATCATCTACATTTAATTTAATCAACTTTTAACCTCATAAAAGATCAGTTCTCAACTATCATCGAGTTATAGAGATCATTCTCACCCTGTTTAAGTCCATTAATATGTGTACTTCTTTCGCTGCGAACTTGGGTTTTAAGATTATTAAAGATATTGAGATTTAGTTCATCTTCTAATATTCGGGGTATCCATAATTTTAGAATGCTCTTGTAAAATTCTAGGGAATCAAAAATCATTGTAACAATATTTGCGGTCTCTCCTTCGAGTTCTCCAGCTAACTTTAATGCACCTGCAACATAGCTACCTCCACTAGGCGTAGCGGGTATCCCGATTTTCCATAGATTTACCATAGTAGAATATGCTTCTTTATCGTTTATTTCATACACGTTATCACAGAGTTCTTCAGCTCTTCCCAAGCTCTTGGATTTCCCAAGCTGTTTCTTACTCCTTAACCCAAAAATATGGCCGCCGTCTCGCTGTCTAAGACCTATCACTTTCATCTCTGGTCTCGCTTTCTTTAGTCCGATTGCGGTTCCAACTAAGCTTCCTCGGGTTCCCTCACCGTTTACATAGAATAGATTTTTCATTCCCCTCGTTTGGAATAAGATCTCGGGTACCAAACTATAGAAATATCCTGCTGCGTTGAGTAAACCATCGATGGGCTTATAAACGGCATGTTGATCCAACATGAGTGTTGTGGGAATTGTCTGATCTTCAATGAAGGCTTTGGATATTGCTTTACCTCTATCCATGTCACCTGTAGGACAGTATCCATCGTCACAGACTTCTATAATCGCTCCCATATCCTTTAGATAGGTCACGAGATCAGGATTTTCATCTATTAAAATTTGACCCATATGCGCCTTAGGAGTAATCGATAGGTTTATCTGTTGAAGTATCTCCGTGAGATTTCTCATAAAATTACCGAAACCAGCTGTAGTAATCGTGTTTATATCAGCTAGAACTCCATTTTGCATATAGTAATGTAACATGAAGGAAACGGGTCTTCCTTTCCCGCTACCTCCATAATTTAAGAATTCAGGTTTATAGAATATACGTATACCGTCTCTGGCGTAGCAGTTCACTTCTTCCGGGACTTCAAGGAGTGGTGTGAAGCCTATACCTAGTGTTTGTCCCAGCCATTTTAAGTAAGTTTTGATATCGATATCTTTCTTTAACTCTTCTAAGTCTCTGATAGTGTCACTTAGAAAGCTCGATTGACCATTTTTAGAGTTTTCATGGTTTTGAGCTTGTTTATCCATATTGATACTATGCCTCAATTCTTCTAGAGTAATCTTTTTGTCCAGTATTTTTATCATCATTGATACATTTTAAACTAGTGGATTTTTCCACTTAGTCAGAATTTCTGCGACTTCAGGTCTAAGTGATATATTATCTATTTCACCGTTACGTATGGCATTTCTCATCTTAGTCCCGCTGAATTCTTGATGACACTTCTGACCATGTGGGCATGCTTTATCGTTTGTTATAGTTTTACATATATTGCAAAAGAAAACGGAAGGGAAAAAGAGTGGTGTTATTTCCAGATCGGGATACTCTTTGAAAATATCTTGTGCAGCATAGGGATCATAAAAATTGTTTGTACCTGCATGATCTCTGCCAACAATAAAGTGGGTGCAACCGAAATTTTTTCGTATTATAGCGTGGAATATAGCCTCTTTAGGGCCTGCATAGCGCATCTTAGTCTGCAGGATTCCTAGAATAATACTTTTCTTTGGATAATATTTATCGATAAGTACTTTGTAGGTGGAAAGTATTACTTCATCTTTAAAATCGCCCTTCTTCTTCCGACCAATAATTGGGTTGATAAAGATACCATCAACAAATGTGAGGGCTGTCTTCTGAATATATTCGTGACCTAAATGTGGTATATTTCTCGTCTGAAACCCGGCAACAGTCTTCCAGTTCTTCTTTTCAAAGAGTTCTCTAGTCACTGTGGGGGTTAAATGATATTCTTCAAAGTTGTTTTGGAGATCGGATAGTAAATCTATCTTTCCACCCAGTAAGAGGTCTTCCATGTTGAGTGTTTTTGTGACACCTGGATGGGTTTTATCTGTTGTTCCAAAGACATGGTTTGCAGTGTCTTTCTTATCGAAGCTGTAGATTTCTGAAACATGTAATAATGCTATAGGTTGTCCTGTTTTTTCAGTTAATATGACATCTTCATTTTCTGAGATATATGAACGGATTGTTTTTGGAGCGTTTAGTACTATGGGGATTGTCCAGGGTGTTCCACCTGTTAATCTACCTTCGTGAACGACCCGTAAATAGTCTTGTTGTTCCATGAATCCTTCTAATGGGCTGAAAACCCCTTCAGCGATATTTCGAAGGTCATTTCTAGTTTCTTTATCAACAATTAGCTTTGGTATCTCATCAACTTCGTCTAGGATCTTTTCTCTTTGAGAAGGTCTTAAGATTCTATTAATGAGTTTTCCGCCGTGAGGTTTAGGTAAAGAGTTTTCCATGATAGTTTTCTCAGTTTTTACTTTTTTCTGTTTTTAAAAAGGTGTGGATACCACATTCAGTTTTGCCTTTACCCGTCCATCTGCCTGTTCTTTCGTCTTCTCCTTGCTGGACAGGTCGAGTGCAGGGTTTGCATCCAATACTCATATATCCTTGATCATAAAGGGTGTTATATGGGAGTTTGTTATTTTGTATGTAATTCCAAACTTCTTTTTTTGTCCAGTATGTTAAAGGATTTATTTTAGTTAACGGTTTTCCGTCACCCTTGTAGTCTAACTCCACTACTTCAAGTTTTTGACGTGTCGTAGCTTGATCTCTTCTCAGACCAGTTATCCACGCATCGACTTCCTGTAGGGCTCTTCGGATGGGCTCTACTTTCCTCAGTTTGCAACAGACGTCAGGGTTTCGATCATAAAGTTTCGGACCGTACTTTAAGGTTTGTTCTTCAATGCTTAGTAGTGGGGAATATTCAATAAGGTTAAGGTTACGCTTTTTCTTTAAAGCTTCTTTAACATTGTCAGTTTCTTTAAATTGGAAACCGGTATTTATATAAAAAATCTTGAGGTTGGGTTGAATTTGAGTTGCCATATCGATTAGAACTGTGTCTTCGACGCTGAAACTTGAAGCTATGGCAATTCTTGGATAATATTTTTCTATACTCCAGCTTAATATCTCGCTTGGAGGAGTATCATTGCTAAATTTAATGTCAACCATGTTGTGATTTCTTCCCATTTACAGTTTTCTTTAGTTGTTTTGAATCATGTTGTTGAAATATGTTGTGGTGATGATGGAATTACAAATGGGTATAACGTTGTTATATAAAAAGTTTTCATAGATAACTTTATTGTTGTATATTTTATAGACTCTTGGTAATATTGAAGAAGTTAAGACATAGCTGATTATAAAATGCTCTGTTAAATGTTGAATAAAATTCATTAAACGTAACATACAAATTTTATTTATCCATGAGACGTGATGTCATCGAAGAAGAAATTATGTTTTTACGGTAGGCACTATAAGACATGAATCACAAGTGTCTGAGAGAGACGAATAACTCTTATGTATGGTACAGATTAAACCATTATGTCTAAGAACAGTGCATAAATCACATAATTTTTGCGTAATATTAGAGGAAGGAAAGGTTTCAGTAGCAAGATCCTTAGCAATTATGTTTATTGCTGATTTGGTTAAGGCATTGTTTTCTAGCTGCTTTATGTGTTTTTCTCCACGTTTAGATAAGAGGTAGTGACTGATGGTTGCCTGGGTAATCCCAAGTTTTTTGGCAGTAGCGACTTGAGTTAAACCGTAAGTCTCTACCAATTCCTTAGCGATGAGTGACCTGCACGCAGGGAGGAAATATTTGACGACGATTTCGCATGGACTTTTCAACATTCTTATCATAAATAATATAACATTGTTATGCTCCTTAATAAATTAGATATCTTTCACCCACAAATATTCCTAGGAGTAATATGTTACTGGAAAATATGTAAAACCTTATATATTCTTTCAGATTCTTGAACAATAACGACGTTATAAAGGTGTTAGATATGGACCGATTTAAAGCCTTAAACTGTAAAAAGTTTAGGAAGCGATACCTCTCGAAAAAAATATACATATATGCGGACTACTTACCAAGCGCAACCGGAGGCTAAAATCAATGTTATCTTTATCCGATGATGAACTTGAACGCTATTCTCGGCAGATTGTCTTTAGCGATATAGGGTACACGGGGCAACTCAAACTTAGAAACGCGAAAGTTTGTATAATCGGAGTAGGCGGTCTGGGTTGTCCAATTGCTACTCAACTTACGGCCATGGGTATTGGATATCTCCGGCTCGTGGATAGAGATGTGGTTGAACAGTCTAATCTTCATAGACAGTATCTATTTGACATGAAGTCTCTTGGATATCCCAAGGTTGAAGTTGCTGCCAAGAAGTTGAAAAATTTAAATCCTGATGTAGAGATCGAACCGGTACCCATGTCATTAAACGTGGACAATGCGGTGGAAATAATTAATGGAGTCGACATTGTTATAGACGGTTTGGACAGTATGGAGACACGTTATGCAATAAACAGAGCATGTGTCAAACTCAAGATTCCATACATCTTTGGCGCAGCCATAATGAATTATGGAAACCTCTCAACAATAATTCCAGGAGAAACTCCATGCCTTGAATGCTTTTTTCCTGACATAAAAGATGAGACGTTACCTACATGTGGAACAGCAGGAGTACACCCTTCTGTCTTGGGAATAGTATCGAGTTTACAAGTCTCTGAGGCTACGAGGATAATAGTGGGAAAAAAACCGCATCTTACTGATAAACTTCTTTTAGTCGACTTAGATAAGACATCACTTCAAGAAGTAGACATTACACGAATGGATAATTGTCCAGTTTGTGGTATTAATCCAGGTAAAGCTCCACAACCGCTTAAGCGAAAATTCATTGAAGAGACTTGTGGGAGAAGTGGGAAGAGAACATTTGTAATAATTCCAAAAGAAAACCTAGATTTGAACATCAAAGATTTATCCAGATTCTTAAAGAATAGAGAAACTAAAATCAGTGTAAAAGCGGATCTTGGAGTAACATTCCTTTATGACCAAAAAGTCACTGCTAGTATCCTCAAGAGCGGTGTCATGATAGTTAAGGGGCTGAATGGTGAGAAAGACGCCCTCAAAATCTTCTCAGATATCCTAAAAGATGGTCTAAATATTCCTTGGTCACGCATAGACTGAACTTAATTTATACTAAGAAACTTGAAAGTAATTGTTATCTTTAAAGACAAAACTATGTTGCCGAACTCACAAAGCTGATAAAAAAAGATCGGTTTTATTGTCAACAATATTAAGTTAATTGTGTTAAGTTCTTAACTAAAATTTTCAATCATCAAATTAATGAAAAAAAGCTTCAGAGAGAATGATAAGTATTACTTTTCTAGATACGGTCCTGCAAGCACAAACAAATATTTCAAGGGAGAGAATATTTCCATTTAAGATATTACTCTCCACCCTAACAGCTTTATAACATTTTTAAGCTCTTAGTCAATATTTTCGATTCTGGGAGGAATCGCAATTGCTGTTCTTGTGCTGGAGACACCGTCAATTGAATGTAGTTGAGCTATTAAATCCTGTAACTCTTTCATATGCGCAAGTTCAGCATAAACGAGGATGTCGAACATGCCCGTTACAGCGTAAGCCATTTTAACATTTTTAATCTTTTTTCCTGAATCTGCTATTTTCCATGCCTTTCCCGGCTCTGAATTTATGAGTACGAATACTGGTTGCATAAGTAACCCCTATAACATAACGTTGTTATATAAGTTAATCGTTATATATCTAAAGTATAATACTTATTGTTAATCAATCTTGTTGGAAGTTGATCATTTTTGATAGCATATGTTCTTATTAATACTGAAATTGGAACTATACAAGAAGTTTTAGAATCTATAAAAAAGATTAAAGAAATAAAGGAAGCGTATGCTCTCTTCGGGGTTTACGATATTATGACGAAGGTTGAAGCTGAATCTACTCAAGACCTGAAGAAAATAGTCACTTTAAAGATAAGACAGGTAGATAAAGTTAGATCAACCCTCACGATGATCATTATGGAATAAACGTAACCTTATTCCTAATATACTAAAGTTTTTCTAGAACTTACACTTTTCAAGAATTTTCTGCATCGTTCAGGGAGAAAAAGTGATCAAAAAGACATCTAAAAGAGTAGTATTCTATTGATCTCGGAATAAAATCTGTTGTGTTCATGTTATTCTATCGAGTAATCAAAAACTATGTCAGGTTTCAAACCAAGTATTCACAGAAGTATCTTCTTAGCTGAAGACGAAAACAGAAGTAAAACTGATCTAAAACCCCAATTTTGGAAGCTTTGTACACTGCTTCAATGTAGCTAAAATAGCTGATTTGTCTTCTTCACTTAATAATCATGTGTTCTCAGCGTCGTTTATAGTTTTGTCAAATATATTACAGCAATTTCCCTTCGGGATAAGCTTTCCGTGAGGACACTTCCTTGGATGTTCAAGAAGTATACAGAGAGCATCTGTAAATTCCTCGGTCAGGTGATGTTCAATACCGCAAGCTATCCACTCATCCACATCAATATTAAGCGTCTGCTTCATAAGAAGTTCAACTAACCGATGATTTCTTACTACACGTTTCGCTATCTTCCGCCCTGCATCCCGAAACTTGACGCCTCTATATGGATAATACTTGACGAGTCCTCGTTCGACAAGCTTTTTATACATCTCTACTGTACTCGGTAGCGCTATATTCAGACGTTTAGCTAACCAACTCACTTTAGCAATATGGTTGCCTTCCTCTTCTGCCATCCAAAGAGTTTCTAAATACTCTTGCACACTCTCAGAGATTCTAATTTGTGGCTCTTTGGTCAAGATCTTCTCTCTCACTATTCTTTTCAACTCTTCTTTTGTTCAGCTTTAGAATGTTAGGAGCATAAATTTTTAAAAGGTATGTGCCTACCACTAGCCAGTAACCCACGTAGACAATCACGCGTAGCAGCTCCGGATTCCCATCGTAGCCTACTAACGCCTTAAGGATTGAACCTATGGCGCCTTTCTCGTGTAAGGGATGGTTCACATCAGGAGGATTAATATTCCAAACATTCTCAACTATCGGTGGAAGTAAATCGGCTTCTATGAATTCATGGACACCATACCCTAAAAGCCCAGCTGCAAAGACGACAAGTATCACACTAGTGTACTTGAAGAATTTCTGAATATTCATTCTGTAAACTCCTCTCATCATAAGGAAGGAAAGTGCAAGTACTGTGCTGATCCCAAGCAAGGCCCCCATAAGAGTTCCGAAGGGGTCAGTAGCAACCAAGGTGGTCAAGAAGAGAACTGTCTCTAAACCTTCCCTGAAGACCGCTACAAAAGCTAGTGATGTAATCCCGAAAATATATCCTGAGGTAATGGCTACGTCAATTTTTACTTGAAGTTCACTTCGAATCTTTTGAGCGTTCTTAGCCATCCAGAATATCATGTAGGTTAAAACCACTGTAGCTGTCACAGATGCTGCTCCCTCGAAGACCTTCTCAAATCTGGTTGGGAGACCGCCATATACCGTGAGTACAATCGCGCCTAGTATTAGGCTTGTGAAGATAGCTAATCCAGTTCCCAGGTAGAGGTATTTCTTCAGATCTTTTCTTCCGACCTTTCCCAAGTAAGCGAGGATTATGGAAACTATTAATGCTGCTTCAAGGGCTTCCCTGAACGTTATTACAAAACTTGCAATCATTTCACATCACCATTATTAGGCGCACCTAATATTAATAACATTGTTATATATGTTTTTTGGTTTTAACGGAAAAAATAGAAGTAACATAAATGATCTTGAAATTTTTTTTTATCTCCAAGCTACAAAAATCTAGATTAAAGCAAGTGAACAACTAATATAGGAATGGGTGAAGAGAAATAGATTAATTGTTCACTGTTAAAAGGGGGTAGGGGTTTCTCCATGTATATCTTGTAAAAAATACAATGGTCCAATTATCTCGCAGATAACAAACTTATTGTCTAATTTTTATTTCCCAAACCCAAACAAAACGCAATAATTTTTAATATAACTTGGAAATATCCGTGCTATGTTTCATTGATATTTGCTGGTATGGGGGACGATTAAATGGATATTGAAATTGCGATTTTGATTGCAGGTGTTTTGAAAATGGTAGGAGGAAATTATCGCAGAAGGAACAATCTATGCTGGACTAGAAAGACTGGCAGATACGCTAAAAAAACAAAAATAGAACCTTTGTTGATCTAGGGACTTGTCCATATGTTGGTGGGACTAAATTTTGATCCCAAACCCAATCCAAACGCACCAACCCTCCAACCACATCTCTCTACCTCATTCTTACTAATCCTCTCTCTAAAAAGCACACAGACAAAAGAAAAAACACAATTTAATAATTTTCCAGTTATGACTATTAAGACAAAATTTCAACAACCTTATAAATAAAAAAATTGACATTCGAAGGGGAATGTACGAATAAAGTGGAGGATTCCATTTGATTATCGAAATAATCTTGATTCTTCAAGATAAAATTGTTGAGCTTGAAAACAAACTTAAAGGAGAGTGAACATCACGGAGGAATTATATAACGTCCTTGTCATGGGGATTGCATGTTATGTCCTCGGCTTGATCACCCAATACTTATGGGTTCGACTTGGCCAGAAACACTTTTTCCTCTAAGGAGTCCTCGCATTCATCATCGGCATGACTATATACTCAGCGATGAGCCACACGTAGAGCGAGTGGTTACGGGAACACTCACTTCTACGAGAATGATGTTGAGTAAAATATGTTAAAGCATAAATTAGAGAAGTTACCATACTGCTGTTT
>SDBS01002737.1_pt1 | contig 17492 bp, 12 predicted proteins | sample 2277091 | NCBI WGS metagenome assembly SDBS01 (sample SAMN10404972, study PRJNA504765) | marine sediment metagenome | isolation source: marine sediment core GS10_PC15, 163 cmbsf | place: Arctic Ocean: Southern Knipovich Ridge | collected 2010 | reverse complement strand
TAAATTAAACCTATAAAATATTCAAAAATATCGAAAAACTCTTCATATTTTTTATCATCTGGTAAATAAGTATTAACAATTTCCCTCATATAAGAATGCAAATAATCACTTACTGGTGTATGCAGGGTACCTTTATCTGGGTAATTTGGTAACCATTTTTTCCAGTTAGCTGTAAATACTCTTTCTGAGTTAATAATTTCTACAATATGTTTTTTTTCATCATTGTCTTTAAAATAAGAGCACAGCAACAGAGCAGCTAAGTCTTTATAATTATTTCTTTCTAAAGCAATTATGCCGATTGAATAAGTTAAAATTAATAAAGGGAATCGATTAAAAGAATATCTTTCTTGTAAAGTTGAATTTTGAGGAATAAGTCTTTCCATAGACATCGTAATTAAATCTGAATGTTTTCCTTTATTAAAATAAATTATTGTATTTAAAATACCTATAAGTATTGCTAATGATTCTTTAAACTCTTGTAACCTTTTTTGAAAAGTCTCTTTGGTTAAATTATTTTCTACGTTAACAAACCGTTCTGAACTAAAATTACAATAAATCCTTTGTACCTCTTCTGACACAAAATCGTATAATTTTATCCGATATTTATCTTCTGATAAATATTTTTTCGTTGTTGCTATCGCCAAAGGAAGGGTTAATGGATGTGGTTTTTCTATGTCCTTTAAAGCTTCAACTTTTTCTAAAAGTTGAGTAAAGAATTGATTAGCGCTCTCAACTGTAATTTGTTCAGTTTTTAAATGATTGCTTAATCGGATGGCATCCTCACGTAATTTACCTTTTGCTGTCCAGTATGTGGAAAATCTTCTATTCTTTTTTCTATAAAGAGCATTTCGTAAAGCAATATCATATTCAGCTGACCAACCACAAATAATTAATCCAAAATCGTCAAATATCTGATCAAGATATTTATTAACTTTATTGGAATAGTTAGCTAATTCTTCAGGAGTATTTTTAATTCTGGTATTCATATAATCGCCATGCAATTTAATAATTGTACAATCATTATGTACAAAAGGCATTGCACCCTTTATTTCGTCTTCAGTGCTGATAACAGTAGGAGTAATTCCTTCTTCTGATAAAGCTTCTTCCAATAAACGGTCAAAATTAGTAGTTAAAATTATACGAATATAACCATATTTTACTAAAATAGCGATACATTTATGGGCTGAAGTAGGAACTTTTAAATTATCTTCCTTCTCTTCTGTAGTAGGTTTGAAATAAGAACGTAGTAGGTTGGCTCTGTCGGCAGGAGTTACAGTTAATTTTTTTAAAAGTTTTGTGTAATCTGGCGATTCGTTATATCGTTCTTGATACCATTTTTCGAAATCTTTTGGTTTTTCTTTTTCTGTAGCAGCAATATTTTTAATTAAATCTAGAGTAATCTCCCAACCTGTAGGAATCCCTGCATCTCTGGAAATACCAGATCCTAAAAGAAGAGCATAAACTCCTGGACTTGAATACATCGTAAAGGCAAGTTTAATTATCGTATCTCGAAAATTAGGCATATTTCATTACCTCTTTTTTGAATAGTATTAGTTAAAATAGGAATTCCTATTTATTCTGGAATAAAATTATATTTGCATTCATAATACAACGAAAAAAGGTGTTTGTCCCCTATGATTTTCTTAATTTTTATTTCTGTTCTTTAGATATTCTTTAGAATTATAACAAATTCCGTCTTACGTTTCCCAATTGATTACAATAACTAGCCGGGTTTGAGGTGGGTCATACAGCAATGTTTTGGGAATATACGGACTACCAATCTCGCGTGCGTTATTGCCCTCAAGAACTGGGTCGTATCTGAATGTGAGTTTATGGTCCTCCTTCTTGTAGGTCACTTCCGCAGTTATAGGTTCGAGGCGTAATCTTTGATTTGAGTCGACCTCTTTTTTGCTATGGAGGGCCATAATCGGGCAATGAGAGTCTTCTGGTTCGAAGATCTGCACGAAAATTCGCTGTGGATAGGGGGCGGGAACACGCCATTTAGGTATGTATATTTCTAATGGAGCGTTTCCTTCCATGTAGTCCCAACGGTACTTGTTGTCTGTTTCTTTATAAAAAGTGCAAACTTTCATTATCATTAATTTTAACCTCCTTTCATATATCCTTTAGATTTATGGTTCACAAATTTTCATTATTATTAATTTCCAAAATCGATTTGATAATAAAATTATATTTTTTTGTATTTTGTGAACTTGTGTGAAGCCTGATCCTGCATCCTCCGTATTAATCGCTATTTTTTTAGAAAATAAGACCTGTCTATTTATTTTAATATGTGCTCAAGTACCTTTTAATTCAGAGATTTGGATATAAAAATATTATTTTATTTTTTGTATATGAATAAATCCAAACCCTCTTAAATGGTAAATTGGCAATATTGTCTTTGATGTAGTCCGCCGTTTTAGGTAGCCAATGATTTTCCGGGATTTCCGGTTGAAACGCATAATAAGCTAATAAATCAATTTTATTATTTTTAGTTTTATATTCTTTTTTAAATTTATCCGTAATTTTTCTTAGAATGGGTTCGCTAAAAGAAGTAAAACCTCCAACACGAAAAATTGGTTCAATATTAGAACCTTGGCTAATTTTAAGCCGTTTTATTCCTGGACAAACGCCTATCTGTATTTTATCTTTTTTTATCTGGTTTTCATTTAAATTCAAAAGAAAACCAATTATATAAGGTATTGATTTTTTTCTTTTAATTAATAGAAGTCTTTCATTCAAAACAATATAGATAAAAGCATTTTTGTATTTCTGATTAAATTTTATTCTTTTACAAAAGGATAATTTATTAACTTCTTCATCTAAAAGATATTTAAGGGATACTTGATCTGAAGTAGTTTTAGCAATGGAATTATCTAGACACTCCACTAATTCAAAATATAATTCCGTTCCATCTTTCAACTTGCAATATATATCTGGTTTAGGAGGATTTTCTTTCTTGACAGAGGTTAAATTAATTTTATAAGGGCATTCATCCATAAATTTTTTAAATATTTGGATTTCTCTTTTTCCCTGGTTAAATTGATTCATTTTAATTTATAAAACCTACCCCAAAACTAAAATCTTGAATTTTTTAAAACAAATTTCTTTCTCCAAAATCTTATTTATAAAATTAAATTTTTAGTGTTAACTCCATTTTTTAAAGGTATGTGGATACAAGTGAATTATACATTTTATTATGATAATTATATCTTAAAGGAGCATTAGGGGGTCAAGTCTTGCAATATCACTTTTCGTATCTCTCCCCAATTCTTTAAATATCAAGAAAGATCGTTTGTATAGTATTTCTTCTGGAAGTGGTGTAATAAATTGCTCCTGAAAATTATATCCGTAATGGCCTGGTCATACTGCAAAGATAATATAGCTTTTGTTATATTTCAAGACCCCGTACAATCCTAAATGTGTGCACTCATTTCAGACGACCAAAACTAGTCTCTAAATACTTCTCAAACTGAGGTTTACAATGTTCACTCATTTCCTTAGTATTTTTGCCATTAAGCTTAATACTTCGTTTCCCTTTGTTTTTACCAGTTTTATTTTGCCTGGATTCTTTAATAAACTCATCTGATGTCATAATCCACATTTTGTGCATTCTTTCAGAATAAAAAATAAACCAATAATTTTTTCTCGGCTCGTGAGGAATAGCTGCAAATAATGCTGCATTACCAAAAACGACTTCTTTCGATCTTGCCTTAATTTGCACTGTAATAAATGATTCGTCTTTTCTTCTAATTACAGCATCGATAGCATCGTCATCGACCATCGGAATATATACGTCTAAACCTTCCTTCAGCATATTTCCAATGATCCAGTATTCTATACGTTTTCCAAAACCGGCAGAATGACGAAAAGTTTTTGCCATTATTTTTTAAGCCTCCTATAAGAAAATAGGTGTCTATCCCTATTTAAGGTTTCTTCTTATTCTCTTCAGTATTTGTCAATTATTCCATAGGGACTGGGAGTATCTGAAGTTTTCCCTGTAAGGCAAACTTTAATCAAAACGGGCGGAGTGAACCGAGATAGATATTCGTTTTTTATTTACAGTTGATTTAGAGCTAGAATCTAATTCCAAGCAATCCATCCTTTTCTGTAACATCTGTAAACTTTATTATAATTGATTTTTGAAATAAGCTTTTGAAGCTGTTACTAAATTCATTATATGGAACTACATCAGAATTTATTGCGCATATGTACTGGACATTACTCTCTTCGGATTCTTTATTCGCTAGTTCCATTGCCTTTGCTCTTTGCCTTTCATCGACTCCATCAAATATTGTGCTATCATGAACTAAAAATCCTGGTTTATTTTTATTAATTGACATTAATCGAGTTAACATCAAATCATAACAAAATATTTTCATATATCCTACGCCCTGACTTTCTGCTCTCTTAATTTCCACTTTATACTTATATCCAGTTTCTGTAATATCGATAGACAGTATCCCAGGTTCTGCGTAAAGAATATTAGAATTTTTGTTGAATAGTCTTATTGCTCTTTCTATAATATTCTTTCTTTCTTCAAAATCTCTTCGTGCCTTCTGTAGTAATTCCTGCTTTTGAATCTTAACTTTGCTTATACCCTCTTCAAATGTTTTAAGCTTTTCAATTCTGTCTTTTAAATCTTTTAATCCCTGCTGTAATACTATCATTCTATTATTTAATTCTTTGTATTCTTCCAGTGCACCATGTTTCTCTAGTATTTTTAGCAAATCTGCTCTTTTTTTCACTAATTCTTCTATTTTGGATTCTTGGAAACCAATATCTCTTTTAATTCTTTCAATCTCATATTTCAAATAACCCCTTCTATTGCTTATAATTTGCTTATGAAAATCAACCACCTCATTTAGCTTTACTTTCAAAATATCCGGGAAAAATAATCCAGCCTGCTCATAAATCTTTTTAACATTTTCGATAGGAACATCGTTTTCATTAGAAATGCTGTTGTAATATGCTTTTAATATCTGTTTATCCAATATAATCTGGTTTGTAATTTTGTGAATTTCTCCAGTTAATTGATTTGCTTCTTCTTCTATTTCATGATATTGTCTATGAACCATAAAGTTTTGTAATTCAGTTTCAAATCTAGAAATTTTTTCTTCTAATCCTATTTTTTCTGCCTGCAGCTCACCCAAGCTTCCAAAATATCCTGTTAGTAAACCTTCTTTAGATGCTTTTTTTAAATCCTTTAAAGCTTTTTCCTCATCCTTAAAAATTTGAAATTCAGATGCATATTCCCAATTTAATCCGAGTAGATAAGCATTATTTACTTGAATGTCCCATTCTTTCTGTTGAGGATAATGTCTAAATGGAGATTGAAATGCGCCTACTCCACGCCTAATAAAATAGGAAATCAAACTACGAAATGTTGGTAAATATTTCTTTTGTGGCATTTCAATAGAAATGTCAAACATTAAATATCCCAATACATTATTCCAATCAGATACCTTCATATAATTTCCATCCATCTCGTAATCAGGTTTTATAACCCAACCAGAAAAATCTCCCTCAATTTTTACTTTAGATGGATTTGAAGTATTTCTATAAATAGAAAATTCTTTGTTATTCAAAGTTAAATCTAGTATAAACGTCCAATTCTCAAGTTCTTTACATGCTAATGTTGAATCTTTTCTTAGGGAAGAACCTAAACAGAAATGTATTATTTCGATTAATGTTGTTTTACCTAATCCATTCCTTGAATCCTTTTTTGAAGAATCTTTAGTCCTATCTGCAAGAATAATATTATAACCCTCTTTAAATTTTACTGTTCTAAAAGATGGATGATCACTTCTGATAGCTTTTATCATTTTCTCACCTTCTTTATTACACCATTATCAAATTCCACTACCCTCAGCATATAAAGGAAATCCAATGTTAAAATAAACTTACCGAAAGTGCTTATCTCTTTATAAGTTCGTACTCTTTCCCATAAAGAAGATATAGTTTGTGATATATTTAACTCAGAAAGTATTTTGCTTCCCGCTCCTATCAATGAATATTTAAGGGTTACTGTTTTATCAGGAATAATCATTTTTCAAACACCTCGCAAATCTCAAAGAAATAAGTTAATACTGTAAGACCTGCTGCTTGCTCTTTAAAATCATTTGAACCCCTATATGCGAATTCCCACAAATCATAGAAAAGAGCATCTCCATTTAGATTTTGTTTTTTTAAATCTTTGTATTTAATAACAAACCCACTTCGCAATCTTTCTAAAAAGTGAGGGTCAGGATTTTTGTTTAAATATTCTTTTACTTGCTGAACACCGGTCATACCCATCGTAATTAAATTACCAACATCGCTTGATAAATGATTTTTCTTGATCTTCATACCAGGAGGGATAATTTTTAGTTCTTCATCAGATTTATAAATCGGTACGGAAATTAGATATCTTGTAATAACCTCCAATTCAGCAAAAGTAACTTGCGGTAAATTAGATTTTAATTGTTCTTCAACCCATTTTTCGTGCTTTTCTTTTATTTCTTGCAATTTCTCATGTGTGTATTTTATAGAATCATTATCGACTTTTTTATGACATAAAGGGCAAAGTAAAATTAAGTTTTTATAAGAATTTATTTCTTTTTTTAACTTATTAGGATCATGACGAGCTGAACCCACTTCTAACCCACAAATATGAGCCATTTCCCCAATTAATTTTTCTCCACCACGCGCCACTTTTTGAGATAGCAATTCTCTGCATTTAGCACAACGATTTCCACTTTTCCCCCATAATTTTTTGGTTTCTGTCGGTGAGATATTCCTACTACTCATAACATTCTATCTCCTTTAAAAATAATACTTCCTAACTACTGATAAATTTAATACAACATTTATCCTAGCGAAACAGAAAATATCCACAGTATTTCAGATATTTTTTGTTACATTTTAACACTTTTAAAATTAAAATATCCACTCGCTTCATACTTGTTATTATTTACTAATTAAATATAAAAGATAAATCTCGCATCTTCACCACTAAGGATAATAGAATTTCTTGCAATCTTGTACGAGGTCTCAACATTTGACATAATGGAAATATTACAATTTTTTAAAGCATGATAACAATAAAAAAAGCATATTTCGATAACAAAAAAGACAGGGTAGGAGAATAATTTAATCATTTTCTTACTCTGTCTTTTTACCTGAAAGATTCTTCCTATATAATTAGGAAATATTTCTTTAACGTAAACTCTTGTGGGTTTTCCTAAAGATTAGGAATTGCCCCGTCTGTGCTTTTTATGATAAAGCTGGCCAGAGTTCTGTCCGGTAACAGTCCTTTTGCCTAAAAGTTTCAATACTTTTGGTATCTTGCCTCTTCGGCTACTTTTCTTTTATGATGGAAAGAAAAAGTCTGTCCTGTTACCTTCATACAGGTTACGGTATTAAATTTATTAAAAAAAATAAAAAAATATTTAAGTGAAATATTTCACGTATTATATTAGGTATACTACATAACTTTTAAAAATCCTTCTTTTTGCAAAAATAAATAGCCGAAATTCTATTTCAAAAAAAAGTTATGTCAAGGTTGAAGGTAGTTCCACTCTTCCTCTTCTGTTATATAGCAAACTAAATTTTGTTAATCCAACCTTCGAAAATAAATATATCTAATACTGGAAACATGACCTCAAGTGCTTTTTTACGATTTGCGTTATAATCCACAATCATATGTTTATCGGCATAATCGGTTATCACCCGGAAAGAAAGGCTTTTTATTCCATTTAGTTGTGCTGTTTTTAAGATTGAAGAAGTTTCCCAATTGCATGCTATTGCATTAAATTTTTCGTGCAACTTCTGACTAAGATCTTTATCGTCTACATCTTTTTCCCCACTGGCAATATCACCAACTTTTATTACAGAGCCCATACTTTGTTTAATCCAATTTGAAAATTCCATTAGTGCTTCTTTTGAAGATTTTTTATTGAATACTGTACTTGTTATAAAATCATCAGGTGTTTTAACTAATTCCTCACCCGTATCGACATTATATTCAAAAGATTTTTCACAACAAACAATATCATTAATGTTAAATTTTTCGGATAAAGATCCGGCAGCACCGACATCAAATACAAAGTCAGGGTGATATTTATCAATAATTAATTGTGTTGCAGAAGCACAGCATATTTTCCCTTCACCTGCTTTTACAGCTATTGTCTCTATATCTTTTTCTCTTCTTGCTGAAATCAATCTGCCTGCTAATTCAGTCTCATTATCCAATTTCAATATCTTTTTGCAAATCAGATATTCATCATCACAAGGGCATATAATGCACACTTTGATTTCTGAATTAATCATAAAAATACTTAACCTCTCCAGGTTTATTTTAAAAATGTTAGTTCTATTACAGTTAAAGTTTAAAGAAGGATTCGGATTTAGGCTTCATACGTACTTCAGCCTGGCGTTTTATCTAGATTAAGTTTATCATCAAACAGAAAATGATTGACTTTACCAAGAATTTCAGTTGCTTTTTTTTCACCATGACAAAAGTCCGGTTCTCTTGCAATTGTGATGAGGGCAGCTTTGTTTATTAGACCGTTTAAAAAACCTTTTCCTGTCCATCCTGACGTGGGTCGATGGTTTAATGGTGCAGGGAACTCCTTTTTAAAAACTTCCTCTGGCCAAGGAAAATGGTAGCCTCTCCAGCGAACAATAAAACAATCAAGGTCGAAATCCAATAGTATTTTTCTTTCATCTTCTACAAAGGAGAATTGAGAGGTACATTGCCAACCAAGAATTTTCCAGAACTCTGAAAGAGCCTCCGATCTAATTATATCGCTGAGGTCACCTTGATAATCTAGCTCTTCACGAGGGAGTCCCAGTAATTTAATTTTATGAATAATTCCTTGCTGATCTTCATATTTTTTAAGGTTTCCGTTGCCTGCCCCATCTTCCACACCGAAAATTACTACATCATTAATAAGGCCAAGTTCCATTCCTGCTTTAATCCAATCGTCATCACGGTCACTCAACTTTTCTTGACACAAGGTTACAAGTTCATCAAAAGTAAGCTTTGCTTCTTTAATTCGCAGAATATCCTCCTTACAGTTGGGAGATAATGTGTCATGATGTGCATCAAACATTACAAGAGTGCAGGGATGCGGGAGGATTTTCTTTTGTTGGTTATAGAAAATAATAGGTAAAACCCATCTGTGTTCTTTGTGTAAAAAACACTTATGCTCACCGAATGATACCTGTCGTAATTCGTCAATTTCTTTCAAGTCAGATAGATTCATCTATTTCTCCTCCTAATTGCTGGTAATGCATTTATTAGTTTAGTTATTGTGCTAAACATTTATTATTAACAAATTATTATTGAATCTCACGCTAAATTCTACAATAATTATTTTTCAAGAAAACACCAAATCTCAATTTACGCTATTTCCATTTAAAGCTATCTGTTTATATTTTTCCACGAGCAAATATTTAATTTTTATATATTTAAAAATATATTCTTACTTCTAGAAAAATATGAATTTTGTTAAAATGCTATGCATTAAAAGTTTGGAATAATAAATGGGATCTTTGAATTTTTATTAGGGAAAAAATTACCTTTATACTTCTTGCTGTTTATTAGATTGATGTCGACAAACAGGATGCCTCCAACATTTTCATAATCACTATTTGCAAAATAACCCTTTTCGTTATTATATAGTCCAGTTTCTTCATCTAATGCAATATCAATAGGTGATCTAGTCTTAAAATTAAGAATGCTTACAGTTAAATCATCTTTAATAATTATTAGATTCTTAGAATTTGCTAAAAATTTTGGATATGCCTTTTTTATTACATAACGAATACTTTTCCAAGGAGCAATAGATCGAAATTCGTGTGGGAGATATTTTGGTTTCCCTTTTCTACCTTGGTCTCCTTTTTTTAATTCTTTCTTTGTCAGTTCACTTTCCCAGCCTGGGCTTTTTACCTCACAACATATTCTATCAGTACCATCTTTAATCACAAAATCAACATCTTTATTACCAACGGTTTTCTCTTCCCAATTGATAATTGTATAACCGAGTAAAATTTCTAATATATAGGCAGAAGCTATTTCTGCCAAAGTTTCATCTCGCATCGCTTTAGTAACTCTTGTTAAACGTGATAAATATCTACTTAGTTGATTCTTATTTTTAAGAAATAAGAACCACTTGTTAATTTCTAACTTACCTTCTATCTCTATTTTATAACTGCCTTTAAAAACATCATCAAATAACATCTGATGTCACCTGCTAATATTGGTACAGAGGTTCTTCTCTGCGCCATTTTTGTTTTAGATAAAATGGTATGGGAAACTATTGTCCACTGAGTCATTGTATTTTGGATAATAAAACTCAATAATTCAGCAAACTCTCTTTTATCTCTTTTTCAAAATCAGCATATAGTAAATCAATTATATCTTTAGTTTGTTTAATAAAGAAATCTCCTAATTCCGTTCTATGTCTTCTAATAAATTTATGGTACATTTTTTCAAAATCAGCAATTATTTCACTCTCTGTAAATTTTGTGCCAATTGAATTGATTTTTGCAATAAGTAATTTACCTTCTCTTGATTCTTTTATGTAATTAAAGAAACCGTCTATTTTTATTTCAAAATCAATTATAGATTGACCTATAATTTCCTCTTCTTTATTCCTTTTTTCTAAGAATTTAAGAATATCATACTTATATTTTTTTGTGTCGTCTTCAGAAACTTTACCTTTATCATCCTTATTCTTTCCCTCTTTATATTCAGGGGTATCAACAATTCCTATCTTATCAACAAAATAAATTTCAACTTCATCTTTAATTTCATCTTTATTATTGAGAGCATTATATTCAGAGTTATACTTTCTCCAAAATTCTAAAAAAGCAAAATCCTTATATTTAACATCAAAATCTATAACAAACTGGATTAGATTTAATATGTGAAAATATCTATTTATATCTTTTTTTAGTCTTTTGCTCCTTTGGGGATTATTTTTTATATGCTTTGAGAATTTATCTTCTAAAGACAATACATCTTGAATATAATTCTTAGAATTTAATACTTTTTCAGTGTAAAATATGAAATAAGTTTTATAAATTTCATTTTCCACTAGTCTATTGTATAAATCCTCAAATAATTTTAATTCATTAAATGGATCAAAATCACTTACAACTAAATCACTAAAATGTTCAAAAGCTTTTTTTATATTATAAATGTTTACATTTAAATGAGAAAAGTCAATAATCTTACAATTATTTTTATATTTTGTAGTTCTATTAACTCTTGAAATAGTTTGAATTGCATTAATATCTCTGATTTCTTTATCTAAAAATAGAGTATGTAATTTTGGTTCATCGAAACCGGTCTGAAGTTTATCAACAACAATGATTAATCCATTCTTAGCAAGTGCATAATTTTGTAATACTTTTTCCTCGGATAGCCCCTTGTTTAATGTGCTTGATCTCAAATTATCTTGTCCGTCACCACTGTAGATTATATAAATTGGCGCATCTTTAAACCTTTGATATTTTTGTTTTTTTATAGTTTCTTTATAATATTTATCTATTTTTACTTTATAGTTTATAGCGCTTTTTATTGAATATACTGCAAGCATTGCTTTTGCTTGCCCTCTTATTCTTTTGTATACGTCTTCAACTAATCTTTTTACAACAAATTGTGCAATGGCATCAATTCGGTCTCCATTTTCATAAATTTTCTTTTTTTCGTTTATTTTATAATCCTTTTTCTCACCACTTACTCCTTTGATTTTATCTTCAGGTAGCTTATAAAACATTTTAGCTGAAACAGGAACTAAATTTAAAAGTGGATTTAAGATATATCCATCATCAATTGCTTCTCTCATGGTATAGCTGTCAAATGGTCTCCATATTTTTTCTGATTCCCCATATTTATTGAATTCTCCAAATCTTGCTAATGCATGATCGCTTGGTGTTGCAGTAAATCCTATTAGCAAGTTTTTCTTTTTTTTCTTTTGAGCATATTCCGCATTATCAAAACTATTTTGTAATTGGTCAAATAAATTCATCATTTCCTCATTTTGAGATCCTCCGTGCGAACGATGAATTTCATCAATTAAAAAAACGGTTCTCATATCAGTTAATTTTTTTAATGTAGTTTTATCTAGTATATTTCTGATTGAAATAAATTTTTGTAGATTAACGACTATAATTCTTTTACCAGAAGATAATGCATCCTTGAATGTTTTTTTATCTCTTGCCTCAACATACATCTTATTATCAATATTCATATTAAACATTTTTCTATCAATTTGATCTCTTAAGTGAAGCCTATCAACAACAATCATTATTTTGTCATAAACATATTCATTGTTATGCTTCAAATCTTTTAATTGTAATGCAGTCCAACCGATAATATTACTTTTTCCAAATCCTGCTGCATATTGTAAAAGTAAAGAATAAACATTTTTGTTGTTATTATATTTCAATCTTTTTTCAATCAATTCTTGTCTTAATTTAGGGCTGACTCCTTTCAAATCTTCTTTAAGTTTGTTAATAAAATAATTGTCATCTTGTTCATGTTCTAAAAATTCATCAATTTTATTTATTATTTTGTCTGTCCCGTATTTTTGTTTAGGTCTTGGCGTAATCAATTTACCTTTTTCATTTTTTAGTTGAGCCCCACCTTTACCTTTTACAACTTCTTTTTCAATAAAATTATAATATAAAATTTCTTTTTCAATCATTTCTTTGGAGTATAAGGAGAAAAATATTTCTTTCAATTTATCTTGTTTTGATAAAGAATCATTACTAATCGGAAAGGACTTACAATTTAAAAATACTTTTTTCTTGTATACAGATTCAAATTTACTCCATTCACTTTCTTGATAAAATTTATTAATATCATTAAAGTGGTCTGAAATATTTCTTATAATATAGGTTTCTTCTAAGTCCGTTGTTGTTATATGAATTGCTTTTTCAAATATTTTTAGAAAGTCTTTTCTTATTTTTTGCGAAACATCATTGAACTTAGCAACCTGCAAATAATTTATTACTGCTTCTCGATAATCTTTAGTAATTTTGTTCCGTCCGTTTTTGCCTGCATTTTGACCACTAAAATTTGATTTTAGTTCACTATAACCCAAGAATATTCCATTTAAAAAAATTGTAATATCGGGTCTAAATGAAAATAACATTTCGTCCTCATACTTATATTTATAAGGTAATTCTTGAACTACAGAAAAAATATTTTGATCAAATAATTCATTTTGATATGTTTCACTTTCACTGGGATAAAATAAATAAAACTTTAGCCCTTTAAATGTAATACTTTTATTTGCATTAAAAAACAAAGCCATGTTTCTTGAATCTTTTATTCTATTAAGTAACTCTTCAATAAATTCTTTAATTAATTTTTCTTCGTTTGACTTGTAATTCTTTAGAAGTTTGTAATAGTTTGATTTATTTAGCACTGTTTGGCTTAAAAATTCTTTTAAGTCTTCTTCGATAATTAAATTATTTGCAATGGTGTTTGCTTTGACTTCTCTATAACCTAAGCCGTTTACATTATCTGCAAAAAACGGGATTAAAAATTTGTCTTGCAGATGTAATTCATTCATCTTGAATCCTCACTTTCCCTGTAACAATATTATTGATTAATGTTTTTCTGAATTCGTTTAGTGTTTCAATTTGATCATTTATTTTTGAAATATTTTTGTCAATTTTAAATGTTTTCTCATCAAGGTAATCTGTTATTTGAATCTGCTCTTCTATAAATAGAGGATTAATTATAGGTATTTCCAATAAACTTGAATAATTTAGCGTTGATCGTACTCCTCCGCCAAGAAAGTTAAATAGATTGATTCTATAGTAAAAGAAGTATAAATAGTAGTAGTATCTGCTAAATGTACTCTTTTTGGGTTTTAATCTTATATATGCTGAACTCATTATTCCATGTTCGTGAACAATTCCAACACGACTTGTTTTAATATTTTCCAAATCTATTAATTTAAAAATTAAATCCTCTTTATTTACAAATTGGTATGTTTCGTAACTTCCAGGATTTAATCCAGCGTTTGTATTAAAATCTTTGTTTATAACTCCATCATAAGTTAAAGAAAGAACATTCTTGCAAATCAATCTTTTATTAATCTTTTTTTCATAAAAAAATTTATCTTTACCTCTCTCAACTTTCCAATGCTTTGGAATCTTTCCTATCCATTCAATTCCGGAATCTTTTAATTCCACATTTTTATTCATTCCGCGGCAAACAGTTTCATTGATTAATGATTTTTTTAATTCTTCATAACTTTCTTTTTTTTCTTGAAGAAATTTGATTTTTTTATCAACTTGGGATGTTTTTTTGTCTAGAAAATTAGATATTTTGATTTGTTCTTTTAGCGAGGGTAAAAATACTAAAAATTGTAAATATTTAGATGAGCTTAAATTAGCTTGATTTGCTGTTTGTATTGAATTACTTCTCGCTTTAGATATAAAATCATTGCTATTTAGAAAATAATTAAAAAATGATTTTGAATTGGTTAATTTTAGTGAGAGCTTTATCAAATAAGATGCAAACGAAACATTTTGAACATATTTTTCGATTAACCCTACTTTTCCAACCAAATCCAAACTATTAGTTCGATTTAGTAATAAATCTCCATTTTTTAAAATAAGCTCTTTTTTTACATGATTCAAAAAGCTTTTATGAGGGAAATTAATCTTTCCATTATTAATATCCCTCATACCCAGGACTTCATATATGCCTTCATTTTGGGTTTTTTCAGAAGTTCCATAAAGGCTATTGTAAATTATTTCCTTAACTCTTTTAACTTTCCAATCACTAGGAATTTTTCCTAGCCATTCAACGCCTGTGTCCTTATAACTATCGTATTTATCAAATATCATAGCCCTAAATCCTCTTCAAGTTGTTTTAGTTGTTTATTCTGCTGTTTTATTTCTTCAATAATTACATTCAGTTCTCTTAATTTTTCCGGTTTGTAGAAAACTTTGTTGAAATTTATTTCCACGCCAATAACATTATCTCTATAACTGAAAGGTTTGGAAATGTATTTTTTCATGAATTCTTCAATATCTCTTTTGTTTTCTCCTGAATTCTCGCTATAGGGAATAATCTCATAATCTTTTTCATAATCTGGGATTAGCTCAACTGAAATATTAATTTCTTCAGGTTTCGATTTGGTTGCTTTTTTATGACTGCTTTTAATAATTATTTTTCCGCAGCCTAATTCTTCTTTTGAAGCATTAATTTCTCTTACCAAGGTTTCTTTTTCATTATCAAAATAATAAAGAGCTCCGTTAGTTTCAACTTTTAATCCTTCTTTGTAGTTTAGGTTAGATAATTTTGATTTAATTTCATCATTATAAGATTTTAAAGAATCAAACTTCTCTTTATCAAACTCTTTAATCGAAAATTCATCAATAACAATTTCTTCATCTTCAGTTTTTTGAATGATTTTATCAGTATTTAATTTCAAACTTTTTTTACCATTCAAGAATTTTTCAAAACTTCTTCCTTCGGAATCTATATTTGTTAAGATAATTGCTTGTTTATTGAAGTAAAAATACTCTCTATCAAAAACTTTTGCATATTCATTATTCTCAAATTTTATAAGTGTTTTGAGAATATCTTTCTTGCTGGCTTCATCAATTTCTTTTCTTTTTTTACCTTTATTTTTCTTAAGTAATTTAAACTTTTTACTTGCATCAATAAGTATTATCTTTTTCCTTCGGTCACTGGATTTATTTTTATTCAAAACCCAGATATAAGTAGTAATATTGGTATTAAAAAATTCATCAGTGGGTAATTGAATAATTGCTTCCACAATATCATTATCAAAAAGCCATTTACGAATATTGCTTTCTCCACTACCGGCATCCCCGCTAAACAATGCGGAACCATTATGAACAACAACTGCAAAACCAGTATGATTTATCCTTGAAACAATATGTTGATTAAATAATAGCTGTCCATCGGAAGTTGAAGGAGTGAAATGATATTGCCCGGTCTTATCATTGTAAATATCTTTTGAAAAATCTTTCCAGGTAATTCCTTGAGGAGGATTTGCAAAAACAACATCAAACTCTTTATCATAAAACTTGGTACTTGTTAAAGTATTACCATATTCAATTTGTGAATTATCACGAAAACGACTCTCAATTTTTGATAATGCATAAAGACTATCACTCCAATCTTGCCCATAGGTTGCTATAGGTCTATCTGAATTTTCTTTAATCCTATCTTCAACACCAAATAAAAGGTTTCCACCACCACAACATGGATCGTAAATTGTAAGAAATTCGTTGTTCTTTTCAATTTTAGAAATAACTATTTCAGACATCAAAGAAATAACATCATCTGGAGTGTACTGCTCCCCAGCAGTTTCTGCAGAAATATCTGCCCATTTTCGCTTAATATGTTCTTCAAGAGTTGTAATCTCACTGTTATTAAACAATTTTAAATCAATCTCACTCCAGCCTCTAACAAAAGCAAAAAATATTTTCTTCTTTTTCAATTGGCCACAAATTCCTGAAATATCTAAGAATTTTTCTTCCTCATTACTTTTATCAACACCAAGCAAATCCTTGGTTTCACTATCAAAACCTTTTAGATAAGCATCAAAATCGATTTCAAAGGTTTTGTCATTTTTACAAATATCTTTTAGTGTTTTCCTTTTTTCAAACAAATAAATATTGTATCCTTTGCCCTCTTCTCTCATTTCTTCTAAAAAATCTTCTTTGGTAAGTTTATCGCCTGAATTTTCTAATTCTTCTTTCATTCTTAGGAGTCTACTTTCCACTAAAACTAATGCAAAGAATGGCATCATAAACTTAGGAAAATCACTTTGTTTAATTCCAGCACCTATTAAAGAGTCTGCTGTAGACCATACTTTTGATTCGTATTGCATAATATTCATTCTCGACTATCCTCTTCCATTGTTTAAATAGTATTTAAATACCTCTCGCTTTAATTGTAATTAGAAATAAATGAATGTCAAACCACAAAAATATTGCTATTGAAATTTCAATTTATTCCAATACTTTTATAATTCATAATAATATTAGTCCAATTAAAAGATCTTCATTTTTAATTGCGCGAATATTAAGAATTAATTAATGCTAATCACTATCCCCTCTTCTTTCCATTCCTCCCATTCGAGATCGGTAATTTCTGTAAATTGAAGAAGGCCTTCCGGTTCTTTAAATCCTCCCAACTCATTACTTAAGGCAATTATTTTCCAGGCAAATCAGGAAGATATTAGAGTTTTAAAATGCTTATTTTTTTTAAATAATATTATATATTTATATTAGAGCGGTAAATCCGTTGTGAGTTGTTTGGGGTTCGCTCTTTTTTATTTTTACATTCTCTTTTTCTATATTGCTTTTGTAGCTACCGACCATAAATAAAAACTCTCGGGAGAAATTACTTTTAATTTATTTATGATATTAAGATTGTCTGGAAGATCTACATCCTTTATTTTCAAAACATTTCTTTTTTATCATTTGTTATCCTTAAACTG
>SDBS01002736.1_pt1 | contig 17495 bp, 11 predicted proteins | sample 2277091 | NCBI WGS metagenome assembly SDBS01 (sample SAMN10404972, study PRJNA504765) | marine sediment metagenome | isolation source: marine sediment core GS10_PC15, 163 cmbsf | place: Arctic Ocean: Southern Knipovich Ridge | collected 2010 | reverse complement strand
GAGGCCCGGACGTGCAATCCAGATCCAACAAACAGGAAATCCCAACACGGGCGGCTTCGAAATCACCTGGCAGAGCGAAGAGTTTACTCGGGTTTCCCACGGAGTGGTCATCGGAGATGTCGATAATGATGGCGAACAAGAGATCGCAGTCATAGATCTTACCGTGGTAACAGAAGGCAAGGGGAAAAATAAAAAGAAATATTATCATCATTCCCTATTAATCTATGAGCAATATGATTGGACTGGGCCCCCATCAGCCAGGCTTGATCTTGAAGGGGAATATATCAGCGGTGTCATAGATGGAGTTTTGCTTGCGAATGTGGATCGCACAGATGACAATGAACTTCTGGTGTTCAAATCAAGCACGACGGCCGGCCATTTTGAGGTATACAAGATTTTCCACGATAATGATCTGGACATCTATTCCCTTACACGTGTCTATTATGACAGCCAGGACTGCGAGAATTATATTCTTAGAGATGGGGGCATTTGGGGGATAGAAGTTGGGAATGTAGACAGCGATCCTGAAAATGAGATATTGTTAGCCCGCTTTCGAACAACGCGTCCTTATATTTTAAACTTTGAACCTACTGATCTCCGCTACTGGATTCCGGTTTCAGAGGATAGAATTCAACCGCTGGAACCTGAAGAGACATACGAAAACATGGATGGTGAGATCAATTTCAATGTCTTCAGGATTGGAGACGTGGACGGCGACAGCCAGAATGAGATCGTTGCAGGAGGAAATAACGACAGGCTCATGGTTTGGGAGTACAGTGCTAGTGCCGATTATTATACAAAGAGCTTTGTGAGTCCTGATCTGAATCCTGACGAATGGAGTTTCACTTGGGCATTGGACCTGGGTAATGTCGACGATGATCCAGCAGATGAGATAATAGTGGGGATCGGGGGGAACAGATATAGCAATAACCATATCCGGATTTTTGATTTCAACGGCGTCACAGGGTACTCTGAGGCAGTCCTGCAGCCACTGGATACGTCCACTGATATAGGATTGGATGGCCTGTCGGTTTTCGATTTTGATAATGATGGGAAAGTGGAGATAGTGACCGGGCAGTATGGCATCACGATATACCAATATTTCCCTGAGATATTCAGCCTCGTGAAGATTTTTAATAACGCACTATGCGATGATTTTGTAATTGACTGAATGCTGTATTAAATGCTGGTGACGATGGACTCCTTTTCACTAGTATTAGTATGTCTCTTAATCAATAGAAGCTTGGGTTTGAAGTTATGCTTCGAGGAAATAACATGAAAAGGCTCAGCGTCAATGCAATTGCATTTGTTATGCTGGTGGCTGGATTCGGTTTTGTGGGGCTTGGCCAGGTTAAGTCTAAGTCCACGGATGAAGATATCCAAAGGTGGAAAGAACTGTCGCTAAGGACCAGGCAGTTGTATTCCAACAACTCCAATGATAATCCGGAATGGATAAAGAGCTATGGTGGCATTGGCGGTCCTAGCAGTTATGGGGAACTTTATTCCCACATTTCTCTTACATCTGATGGACGCTTCTTCATAGCTACTAACCATACCACCTCTGCCTCTAAGATTTATCCTGGAATCTTATCCTTCATGCTATCCCAGTCTGGAGATATTGAATTCCAGAAAATATTTTATGACCGTGATGACCCCTATCATAAAACTTACGGATTACAAACGACTTCTGATGGGGGTTTTGTGATTGCGGGGATTTATAGTAGTTGGGGGCCTCCTTATAATGAGGGGGATCTTGTTAGGGTTTCTTCTGCAGGCGAAATCTTATGGGCAAAGACTTACGGTGGTTCTATGGGTGATCGGTTGGATTCTGTGTATCAAACAACAGATGGCGGATTCATTCTTGGAGGGATAAGAACCACTGATGCTATAGTAGATCCAGATTATGGATTTGGCGTTGATTTATGGATTTTAAAGGTGTCAAGCCAGGGTGATATTGAGTGGCAGAGGATGTGTGGAGGAATTGAATGGGAAAGTGACTGGCCGGGTTCAGATCAGCAAGTATCAGTGGTAGAGGACACTGATGGAGGATTCTATATTTTGGCTGATACTCCTTCTTTTAGCCCTGAATGGCCTGATATATGGGTGGTGAAGTTTTCTTCCTCCGGTATTCTTAAATGGCAGCGCGCCTATGGAGGAAAAGAAAGCGAATGGTTTCCTAGAGGAGGTCTTCAAGCCCAGCCAACTCCTGATGGTGGTATTATCTTTTCATCCACAACCTTGTCCTTTGGTTCCTCATCCACGTCTGTATGGATAGTTAAGCTTTCCCGTTTTGGTGATATCGACTGGCAGCGAACATATGACGCAGAAAAGGGGGATATATCCTCGTCGATTAGCCCCACAAGCGATGGGGGCTATGTGATCTCGGGGTATACAGTTTCTGGCGCAATTGCAGATGCAGATCCTGATTGCTTGCTCTTTAAAATCACAGCGCAGGGAGAGCTTAAGTGGAATCACACCTATGGTTGGTCCGGTGATCAGCGGGCTTACGAAGCCAAACAAGCAGAAGATGGTGGATTTGTGATTGTTGGGACCACTGAAGTTAAAGGAACAGACGTAAAAGACATCCTTGTATGCAAAACTGGTTTAAATGGCTCTCTAGAGTTTGGCGCAAGTGTTTCTGGATATCTCGACTTGACTGTTTCGGACACGCATGTCGTGCCTCAGGATACGGATGGATTAGTTTGGGAAAGTAAATCCCATACGACATCATACCAGCCTAGTGTAAAAGAAGTTGACATGACAGCAACTCTTCATCACTGGAATCTGAACCAGCCGCCAATGAATGTCACTGTCCAGGAAGAGATCAACGAAAGTCTTTACTCAAGTGAAACCTACAACACTATCCGATGGGAGCAGAATCCTGATAACAGCGACTTCTCTATTGAAAAATATATCTTGTACTGGAAAGAGGGTTTTGCTCGAGAATACCAAGTTCTGGCAGAGTTAGATGCTAATGTGTTGGAGTACCTGCACGGCCCTTTTCAGGAAAGCAAGAAAGGAGTTGAGTATGCGCTCAGCTCTGTTGATTCGAATGGAAACATAAGCCCTAAGTCAAAAGCTTTGGTTAAGTGAATGAAGATCGTAAGCGGACGAAAATGAAAAAAGCCATATGCATTGTAGTGGTGTTTCTCCTTATGGTAGCTCTGTCACAGCAAGAGGCAAGAGCACAGAATTTCGGAATCGGACTTCAGGTAAGGGGACATTTCTCTACTGATTCACTCTATAAAGAACTTTACAGAAGTGGTAGTCCGGCGTTCGGCGGCTTCTTCAGCGCACTGTTAAAGCCCTGGCTGGAACTCATTGCTGAAGCCAACTTTTTCCAGGACAAAGGGGCCATGAGCCTCACTCAAGAAGAGATAACCCTTCTTATTCATCAATATGGCGGCGGCTTAAGACTCAATTTCCTGAACTCCAAATTGGTGCGAGCTTATACTGGTGTGCAACTGGGCTCTTTCCGTGTGAAAGAGGAGGTTCCTGAAAGGCTTGATGATTTCTCTGAGTCAAAGATGGGCTTCATCCTAGAAGGCGGTGCCTATCTGAAGCTCAGCTCGAAATTTCATCTTGATCTCAATGTTCAGTATCTCAAGTTAGAAGTTGAGGAGAGAAACCTGGGTGGACCAAGGGTGGGTGTGGGATTAAAATTCCGTTTCTAATCCTTTCGCTGATCTGATTTGGGCGTTGTCTATAATTCGGACACACGCCTTGATTTCTTGTGCATTGCTTCACGGACTTTTCATCCTCTGGAATGAAGCCAATCCCGGCCTCCCAGAAGTGGCGGATACGATGGAGGGGTTAGCCGCTTTACAGACTAAGTGAACCGATAGATAGATGAGTGATACTGAAGCTCTCAAGACCTGCCCTCTATGTGGAGCGATTGTTATCCTCGAACAGCGGGGGATGTACGCAACTACTATTAAATGCGATAAACCCGGTGATACGCCGAGGGAAGTAAAGCTCAAGATGTATGTGTGTGGGCAGTGCGGGCGAATGTTTAACGAGATGGAGGCCTAACCTGCTCAATCGCCTGAGTGGCTGAGCAGCAGTGCTGACACACATGAAATACTATATGGAGTATGGCGTGAGGTATTAGTACCGCCAGCTTGGAAAACACATCCAAAGGAGTAAATATGGTTAAAATTAATCCTGCATTTATTCGGGCCATCTTAGACAATATCGTTGAAGTTAAAGAAACAGCTGAAAATGTCTCTGATTGGCATTCTGCTGCAAAGAAATTCAATGAAATATTTTCGAAAATGGCAAATCCGGATGACCTCCTATGGTCTTTTGAAATAATAAATGGACTATGGGAAACATATTACAAAGCGAGGGAGAACGACAGAAGTTGTACAAATATTACTTTACGAACAGTGCTTGCAATGCCCAAAGTGTGGCAAAATGATACAAAAAAGATCTTCCTCCAAATTGCAGATATTTGCAGGATTTTTCACGCTGGCCACAAAGTAAATTTTGAATCCGACGAGCTTCCTAAGGATTTTGAGGAAATAATTATGGTTCCTGCTAAGAAGAAAGGATTTTTTACATATGCAGAAGAAATGCCTTCACTCTATAAGAAAATCAGCTTAACTTTTGACTATTGGGTTCCAAAATTTCTGGACTGGACTCGAGAGATTCGCGAAAATGGACTAAAAGAATGGAAAGGAACTGCAATTTTAAAACATCAAACCTGCACAGATTTTATGCGCATTGCTTTGATGTTTTTATCTGCGCCGGAAAGCAACCTTCCTATTGCGAAATCGGATGTCAGAGAGAAGATGCTGAAAAATATTTTCTCTGAAGATTTTGTTTGGATTAAAAAATCACAAAAAAGGGAAGATATTCTAACCAATTCAGAAAAGCTTAAAAACTGTTTAGACCAGCTTTCATCAGAACTTAACATGCAAATTAACTATGAAGCTTGGACTCGTCTATTGAATTTAAAATATATTAAAGCATTCATTAATTAATCCCAAATGCAGCTTTTTTTTAGTCAACAAAATGAAATATGTTTAAGTTTTCGTACATGAAAATTATGAGAATGAAGTTGATTTTCTCCTTTGTTGTCAATTCTTGTGTTGGTCAGTCCAAATTACGGCTTACTTTTCTGCCCACTTGCGGAGCTCACGTTTTATCTTCTCCTCGATATTCTTCCCAATTTCTTCCCAGTCGTCCCGTTTTATATCCTCTTCGTCAGCCCAGTTTTTGATACCTTTACGGACCTTTTCCTCCACTTTTTCAGCGATCTCTTCCCACTCTTTTTTTCGAGCGATCTTTTTCCTTCTCATTTTACACGAAGAACCACCGCTTCCTCCTAAAGCTATTGCAGCTCCGAGTAAAAATCCAAAATTGTACCACCCACCACTGTTATTCACTTCGTACATTGCCACACTCTTGGAAAACAGACTGATGATGAATGTGATAACACAGATGAGTCCATGCCATAGCCCAGCCCAGAAGCCAGCTGGCTTCGCATCAAATCTCGTGTTTCCTGGAGCACAGCTGCTGGTAACCATGATGAGAATTAATACGCAGAGAAAGATAATGGAAAGTTTCCTGAATTTCATTCACCCCTCCTAATCAAAAAGCTCTTCCTAAAATACTTTTTTCCCTACGCAACGTTTATACTACAGGGAATATACGGTGTCAAAATAAAAGGGAGTGTCGTGTTAAAGCAAAATGAAAACTTCCGGATTGGTATTTCAATCAGATTCTCTCAAGCGTGATATTTCGTATGCGGTGGTTTGCGAATAAATTCCTTCATGAAAGGACACCAACCCCGGCCTCCCCAAAGTGGCGGATGCGAGGGAGAGGGTGGCAGCGTTGAAGAATCAGTAATCCCACCCAAGTGGTCTCAGACTCTCCAATTTAGGCATGTTCTCTCGGGGGAGGTTTTGCTTATTTTGAGGATATACGTACCATAGCATTCATTTGTCGATTTCGCGCACTTTTAAAGGGGAGACTTAGCCTGGGCCGTTAATCTCCCTTCTACTCACAAACCTGGATAAGCTCTTAAATGCGCGGTTCTAATAAAAACATTTGTGGCATTGACTATGGATACTTAGAGATATATGCTAGAAGTCAGCAAGGGGAAACCGGCACATGAAATGCCCGAAGTGTCAGTCAGATAATCCAGATACAAAGACTTTTTGTGGTGATTGCGGTGAAGCATTGGTCCTTTCAGATGGAGCCTCGCTCACTAAAACCCTGATCAGCCCTAAAGACAGCTTGAAGGGGGGGAGTACAGTAGGTGGTCGCTACACGATCATCGAGGAGCTGGGCCGCGGTGGCATGGGGGTGGTCTACAAGGCCAAAGATACGAAACTCAAGCGAACTGTGGCGCTCAAGTTCCTACCTTCGGAGTTGACTCATATTCCAGAGGTTAAGACACGGTTTATGCACGAAGCGCAAGCTGCTGCGGCGCTCGACCATCCTAACATCTGCACGGTTCATGAATTCGAGCAAGCCGACGAGTCATCTTTCATCTCCATGGCTTACATCGAAGGTCAGAGCATTAGAAAGAAGATCGAGGCGGGGCCTCTTGGGTTGGAAGAGGCCATGAGGATTGCCGAGCAGGTGGCTGAAGGGCTGCAAGCAGCTCATCAAAAGGGCATTGTTCACCGGGATATCAAAGGCGCCAACATCATGGTGACGGAGAGAGGCCAGGCCAAGATCATGGACTTTGGACTGGCCAGAACAGCTGAAAAGACCCTCTTGACCAAAGAGGGGACCACCATGGGAACGGTTGCCTACATGTCTCCTGAGCAAACCCAAGGTGAAGAGGTCGATCAGCGAACGGACATCTGGTCATTCGGCGTGGTACTTTATGAGATGCTCACTGGGCAACTGCCTTTTAAGGGGGAACATGAGCAGGCCGTTGTGTATTCCATCAGGAAGGATAAACCTAGGCCTATCACAGAGGTTAATGCTGAGATTCCGCCATCCATCGAGCAGGTTGTGGACAAGGCTTTGGAGAAGGATGCGGACAAAAGATATCGACTGATCGATGAGCTGTTGGATGATCTGAAATCTATCTCGGCAGGGATCGTTCCGGAAGAGATCAAAGTCAGGCTGAGAAAAGCGAAACTGCTAAAACGAAAAAGATCTATACTTTACGCAGGTGCAGTAGGATTGGTAATTGTTATAGCTGTGCTGGCTCTGACTCTTTTCACTGGCCGCGCCGAAGCGATCGATTCAATTGCGGTACTCCCTCTCGAGAACCTCACGGGCGATGAGGAGCAGGAATATTTTGTGGACGGTGTGACCGACGAATTGATCGGCCAGTTGACTAAAATCGGGGCTTGGCGGGTAATTTCCCGCACATCGGTTATGCAGTACAAGGGAGTAAACAAGTCTTTGCCGGAAATAGCACGTGAGCTGAACGTGGATGTTATCGTTGAGGGAGCAGTTTATGAGATTGGTGATAGTGTGCGCATGATGGTAAGGTTGATCGATGTTTTGCCCGAGGAACGGAATCTCTGGTCAGAAACTTTCAACCGCGATCAATCAGATGTGTTGGTGATGTACAGCGAAATGGCACAGGCCATTGCTGATAGATCTCAAGTCGCTATCACAACTGAAGAAATGACACAACTGACCAGCGCCAATCAAATAGATCCTGAGGTCTACGATGCCTATCTCAAAGGACTTTATAGCATCTACAAACTCACACCCCAGGACTTAACTCTAGCGTTGCAGTATTTCGAATTTGCGTTAAAGAAAGATCCGGACAATGCTCGGGCTCATTCGGGCGTCGCTTTTGTATGGGGTGTTCGCTATCAAATGGCATTGGCATCACGCGATGAGGCACTTCGTTTAGGCAAGGCGGCGGCGGAAAAAGCTATAAAACTGGATAACACGCTGGCGGAAGCCCATTTCTCGTTAGCCTGCATTAGAACTTGGACAGAGTGGGATTGGGTGAGTGCAAACCTGGAGTTTCAGCAAGCCTTAAAGCTTAAGCCCAACTTTGCAGATGCACACGGTTACTACTCTTTCTATTTATCGCATATGGGGCGCAATAAAGAGGCCACGCAGCACGCGGAACGGGCAGTCGAACTTGATCCGTTAAATCCAGTCTGGCATGCGCTTGCTTCATATGTCCATATGTATAATAGGCGCTTTGATGAGGCGCTGTCCACTGCCCGTACGGCCGTTGCTATGGAGCCCGACAATTCAACTGCCCTCAACGTCCTATTTCAAGCTTTAATGCTCAATGAGAGGCATGATGAAGTGTTGGAACTTCAGCGAGAGATTTTTAACAACCATCCCGAGGTAATAGCCGCTCAGAACCGCGGTCTTGAAGAAAGTGGGTATCGGGGTGCGAATCGTGCGATAGTTGACCTTCTGACATCGCGATACGGAGAGTTCGGCAGGTGGGGAAACGCAAGACAGATCGCCTCCTATTGTGTCGAAGCCGGGGAACTCGACCAGGCCATCGACTGGCTTGAGCAAGGATATAAAGATCACATTCCCAACCTGCCGAGTATTGGCTTGCCTGTCTTCGATCCCTTGCGCTCCTACCCACGTTTCCAAGACCTGCTACGCAAGATGAACCTTCCAGTGGATGAGAAAGAATAACAATACGAGAAATTCCTCGACTTATGGAAGGACGCCGACCCCGGCCTTCCTGAAGTAGCGGATGCGAGGGAGAGGGTGGCCGCTTTACAGATAAATTGATCCAATAGAAATATGACTGATACCGAAACTCTCATGACCTGCCCCCTCTGTGGAGCTATTGATCCTCGAACAGCGGGGGATGTACGCTACCGCGATAAAATGTGATAAGCCCGGAGATACACCTAGAGAAGTGAAGCTTAAGATGTACGTCTGTGGCCAGTGTGGACGGATGTTCAACGAGATGGAAGCCCAGGTACCTGAAATCTTGTAGATCCATTGGGGCCGAGAAACCCTCAATTTTAACTATATTGTCTTGGCGGAGGTTTTACTCATTTTGAGGGGGCAAGTCCGTTACGGACATCCTCTTCTGAAGACCTTGCATTTAAGATGGGAGTACATTACCTTAACAGATAATGAGCCCAAGGTGGTGTCTCCTCGGGTGCGGAACATTATGTATCAATCCTGACGGTCAAAAGGAGTATGAGATGAGAGGTAAGAAGTTCGCGCTGGCGATCGCAGTATTGGCTTTCCTTTGGACTCTCTCTTCCAGTGTTTTACCTAGAAAGCCGGACAACAGGGTTGCCCGTGCGGAGACGCATGGAGTGCTAGCCTCAACCTTTCCACACCGGATCCCGGCCGAAATATATCCTGAGTTTGCGCCCGCTGCAGATGACAAGTACAGCCGAGAGTCGCAAGCGGCCATGATAGCTCACCATATGGCTTCAGGTCTCTGGGTAGTCGGGCGCCACTATCAACGCACGCCTGAAGAGGTATTAGCTCAAGACATCAAACCGTTCCCCGTGTTTGGCTGGCAAAATGATTTCGAATACGAGGTCGACTGGGAGCGAAGAGGTGTAACTGTCCGCGCGCCAGGGGTCCCACCGCGAACAGCCGTCTACAACGGGAACCAGGGCTCGACGATTCTGCCAAGAGGAGCAGAGAATGTTTACTTTACACCGAAGACGGTTCCGCGGGGATTACCCGATACGGCTGACGAACCGTGGCCTATGGGCGACGTCGGCGCAACAGAACCTGTTCCGGAAGGCGTGAACATCGATGACATTGCCGATACCCTCGAATCGGCGCTGGCTCAGAAAGAACACAACACCCGCGCTATGGTGGTGGTGTACAATGGCAAGATCGTTGGCGAGCGCTACGCACCGGGCTGGACCAAAGACACACCTCAGATCAGTTGGTCGCAAGGGAAAAGCATCACGGCGGCCTTGATTGGGGTTTTAGTGCAACAGGGCCACCTTGAGCTCGATGATTTCGCGCCTGTCAAAGAATGGCAGAAGGAGGGCGATCCGCGCCGACAGATTCGTATCCGCGATCTGCTTCGTATGAGCAGCGGCCTGGACTTCGCGAACCTGGGTTTAAGCGGAATGAAATCGTTCATCCGGGAAAACGAGCATATGCGAATTTACTTCGATGCGCTTGACGTCTTTAAACACGCGGTGGAACAACCAGCCGAATTTCCTCCCAACACAAAGTGGCGCTACCGAAACAGCGATCCTTTAACGCTTGGCAAAATCGTGCGGGAGACAGTGGAAGCCCAGGGAGGAGACTATCTGACCTTCCCGCAAAGTGCGTTGTTCGACCGGATTGGAGCCCGAAACTTCGTGCTGGAAACCGATGCCTGGGGAAATTTCATACTCACCGGTTACGACTATGGATCCGCCTGGGATTGGGCGAGGTTTGGGCTGCTTCATCTATGGGAGGGTCTTTGGAATGGTGAGCGCATCCTGCCGGAGGAATGGACCGAGTTCGTCTCCACACCAGCGCCAGCGGACAGGAGCCTCAGCTACGGCGGGTTATTCTGGCTTAACCGCGGCGGACGGCTGAACCGGGTTCCAAAGGGCGCGTACTGGTCGGCCGGATTTATGGGCCAGATCACTATGATTATTCCGTCTCGCAATGTCGTAATTGTTCGGCTGGGACCCAGCCCTGCTGATTACATGTCATATTTAAACGTTGTCATCGGGCGCATCTTGGAGAACCTGCCGGATAGTTAGTCACGCCTGTTAATTATTGACTTAGGATTTCCGGTCGTTGTTTCGGTTCAGCCAAATTCGGACCACTCATGATATTTCTCAAGCGATGGTTTACATATACCAATTCCATGGTAGGAAAAATGCATGAATACCAAAAAGAAGCCTGAGGCGGTGGAAGCCACAAGCATTGAGCTGTGGCTACGAAATGCGAGAAGACAGCTCTTATTCTGGAAACTCGCCCTTAAAGTAAAATTAGCAGGCTAAAACTTTCAGGAACTTCACTTCACCAATTCAGGATAGCAACATTAATCCACTGAATACTGAACCTAGTGTAGTATTATAGAGAAAATGCCATGAAAAGAGATGATAGGATCAATTTTCTTCTCAAAGTATACTTCAATTCCATTGACCTTGAATCCTGCATAGTCAGAGCGTACTTGGATTTTTGTAGGACACTCAGAGGATTTGCTTCGCACCAGCATAAGAGTGAAGTCTATGATGAAGCAAAGAAATTCCTTATAAATAGAATTGCAGAAGTGAAGTATACAAAATTAAGTCAGAATGACTTTGACCACTGGCATGAACTGAACTGTAGAGATCTGATTCAAATATTTCAGAACTTTCCATTCAAAGTAGGGCAGGCTCAGAAGTGGATTAATATGTCCATGAAGTATGTTTTCATCATGGGACTTCAAGGATTTGAGCAGGTCTATAGACACTGCCACTGTCCAATTGATAACATTATTTTGGGGAAGCTTGGAGAGAAATATGGTTCTGAGTGCCTCAAACTAAGCAGCGTCTGGAGCAAGCTTCAGGATTATGACGAGTATCTTTCATTTCAAAAGTGGCTGAGGTCTGAATACAAAGAATCTGCACTTCAGGTAGATTTGGAACTCTGGGAAAAAGATTAGCCCATCGGATCTGTTTATTGTTATGGCAGGGGAATAATGCACAGAGAGCTTGCTGAAGGCAAAAGACGAAAATTCTGAAAGAGTAACTTAAATAGTTACGCAGATTTCCTGCCATGTTAAAGTTATTGTGAACCCTTTGTTTTCTTCTTAAAAAAGGAGGCAGAAATAATGGGTAAATTTATTAGACCTAAAGACCTGGAAAAATATGATGGACTTCATAATCAGTTAATACAAAAGGCAAAGGTATTAATATCTGACTTGAATAGAAAGGTTGGCGAAGGTGAATTTGATAAACAGCGGGCAAGAGAGATATTTAAAGAGCAACTTATCAAATTTGGCATGGAATTCGATAGACATCTACTTGTGACACATGGATTAACCGCAGAAAATATTGATAGAAAAAGTTTTATTTATATAGTCAAAGCGATTCTGGATAAGAATGATATCCAAGTTTCAGATGAAGAATTGGGCATTTGTACTGGCAGTTCCGATTCAGATAAGAAAAGAGAAATTGAAACTCAGGAAGGTGAGTATATTGAACGAGATGTTTATATAGATCGTGCTTTTAATTTGCTATATGGGAACCAAAAAATTCACGTTGAGGGAAGGCTGTATTACAAGACTCGTTGGGTGCATGATGTCATTTCTGAAACGCTCTGGCAGTGGATTAATAAGAATAAAATTTCCAAACAAAAAAGACCTTTGATACTAATGGATAATGCTGAAGATTTGTTGAATATTTTTGCCCAGTTGGATCGTAGGGTAGATTTGCCAGTTCTAGATTTTACTGATAGTGATTTCAGACAGATTACAGGAAGAATTAGATTATCTGGTGAAGAAGTAAAGAATCTTGTAACTGAGTACACCGCAGTAAAAATTAACGGTGAAGTAGCTTGTTTCTGGGATTCTGAGAAGAAAACCTATGAAAAAGTGAAAGTATCAGGCCCATTATTTGATGTTATTTGTGAGCCGTCAGGACAGGTGACAAGACGGAATAGTAGGCCAATTAATAAATACAAAATATTGATGAATTTATGGGGTTTCATATTATATAACAATATGCTTCAGCACAAGTTTACTGGACTAGAGAAGGCTTTTTATCTTCTCAAAGGGAGCCAACAGAATCTTGCTAGATACTTGTCACAGTTCAAGGTGGGTGATTATAGATTGAGTACCTTAATTAATATATTTGGGTTTAAACGGGATTCTATATATAGACGGAAACAAAAGGAGCGAATAATATCTCATTTGAATGATCTACAAACATTGGGATTTATTAGTAGCTGGAAAACTAGAGATAGGAAACATCAAGAACCTGTATTCCACATAGTTGTGAAACAGGGCAAATCAAGATTTAAATACAATACCCAAAATGGTCACAGTTAATACACAATCTGGTCACTGGCAATACCAACTTTGGTCACGATTGGAACTTGAAATAGTCACGTATAATGCACAAATGGTACCATATTTTGACGTTTTCCCTCTGGGGAAACCAAAGTGTATTGTCTTATATAGTTCTTTATTGTTCTATATTGTTTTAAATGCTGATGGAAAAAATTACTGGTCAATTCACAAGAGCAAAATTGATAGAAAGCGAATCACAGCGATATTTCACAATATCTATGAAGGTTTCTCTTTCCTACAGAATCCAATATTTTTGCTACAGGACGTATCGTCCATATTTAGGAGTAAAAGGAGAATAGAATGACTGAAGACGAGATTAAAGAGGGAGTCATTGATGTGCTTATCAGGAAGGGCCTTATGGACGACACACAGATAATAGAACTACTAGAACTTCTTGGTGAAGATAAGTTTTTTAATTTTATATTCATAATGTCTGGTCAGACATTGAAAATGCCAAGTGCTGACAGGATATGGAGGGAATACAGAAATGAGATTATTGGACGAGTCCTTGATGAAGCTGATAATCGATTTGTGCGAAAGGAACTGAAAGAGAGGTGGGAGCTCACCTCAGCCAATCTGAGTATGATATACAAAAAGTATAAGAAAGATGTGGAAACCGCGGAATTTGATACTGACATAAAGTCAGACGAAATCATGATTAAGAAAATTAAAGAGAGAAGAAAGAGAGGAGAAATAGATGGAAAGCAAGCAATGGAGCAGATAAAAACGTTCAACCAGTTTATTGCCCAGCGAAAAAAAGACCTAGAATTTTGTCTCAAGCTTGCCGCTATCAATTACCCTGAAGGTCTGGACTCTGGTAAAAATGATATCTTTGCCAAGGCTTTGAGGCGTGTGAGGAAGCAGATTAGAGACTCTGAAGCAGCAAAAGTGCGACGAAAAATTCGAAATGAGAAGCGATATTTTAAGGAAAAATAGCCCGAAAGGGTCAAAAATGGGCGTTTTGGAAAAATATTTAAGTATGTGTCGGAATAAATATTTATCTATAATAATATCAATAACTTATGTAAAAAGATAAAATCTATTTAAATAATGTTTAATATTACATGAAATCCATTTAGCTTTTCTTTTAATATAAAAATGCCTAATATCAGGACTGGAAGATGCCACTTGTGTGGCCAGTATGGAGAACTTAAATATAAGCACGTCCAGCCTAAAAAAGCATTTAAGTAAAGATCAGTAATAGCTGTAAGTCTGGATATGAAAGAATAGATTCAGTAATATATTAAAATATAGAGTATAATTGAGTAATATCTAAGGGAAAATGTTATAATAAATGAAAATCATTAAGGAGGGTTGAGTTGATAATTCTAGATATGCGGGCAATTATCGAAATAATTCTCGCCTTAGTCGCCATTGGAACTAATTTATATTTTGGGAGGAGAGCTATAAAACTATCTAAAGATTTCAAATTCATTGGCGATTCATCATTTTCAATATTTCGAGACTGCCTAACATTAACTGACGTCCAGGGTGAGGCACTTGATCAAAATGACAGAAATCAGATTGGAGAAGCACGGAGGGGAATTGCAGAATTGTCAAGGCATGGTGCTTCCACACTGGTGAATTTTTATAGAACGTATAAGAAGGATGACCCGAATTACATATCAAAAGAAGAGCTATTAAGAGTTGGTAGAACATAAATGAAAAATATGGCTGTTTAGGAGGAAGGCATAAAATGTCAAAACATGGATCAAAATATTTTAAAACAGATTTGCATTTTCATACACCTGCTTCTCAGTGTTATAAGAATAAAAATGTTTCTGTTGAAGACATTATAGACGAGGCGATTAATCAAAATTTAGAGGTAATAGCCATTACTGACCACAATGATATCTCTAGTATTGAGGAGGCTCGCGAGTATTCCAATGGAAAAAACATTTATATATTTCCAGGAATTGAAATTACTGCTAAGGGTGGCCATATACTGGCCTTATTTGATCTAGATTTTCCCTTGAATTCCCTAAATGATTTCTTGCCTAGAGTTGGCATTACTAGTCAGCAAAGGGGAAAACAAACTGCTTTGGCAGATGATATTGAAACTGTTTTGAATGAGATACACAAATTCGGCGGTCTTGCGATTGCTGCCCATGCCGACCATAAAAACGGATTTTTAGTATCAATTCAGCAGGGCACACATAGAATAAGAATTTATGCAAACAAATTCTTATATGGCTTAGAAATCTTTGATTCAAATAACATTGAAACATATTGCATGGGCTCAAAACCGAACTACAAAAGAAAAATGGCCTGCATTCAATCGTCAGATTCACATGATTTGTCTGAAATTGGCCGAAGATTTTGTTACCTAAAAATGGATAAAGTCAGCCTTGAAGGATTGAGACAAGCTTTACTTGATCATGATGTAAAAATAAGGCATATGACAGACGATATTCTTCTTAAAATACCTCATATAAAAGGTGTCAAGGCCTCCAGCGGGTTCTTTGAGGGTGAAGATCTCAGTTTCCATCGAAATCTAAATTGTATTATAGGAGGAAAAGGAACCGGGAAGTCTCTATTAATCGAGTTCTTAAGATTTGCATTTGAAGATATATCAATTATAGAGGACATCGCTCATGATCATTGGGGGAAAATTAGAGAGCGCTTGGGAGACAATGGAAAGATAACGGTTATTTGTGAAGATGAAAATAGCACCGAATATGTCATTGAAAGGGAATATGATCCCTTTTTTGAATCTGAATCAAAGTCTAAAGTAATGTTAAAACTTACTGGAGATGAGACTTCATTTCCCTTTAATCCTTTCTTTTTTAGCCAGGGCGAAATTGCAAGAATTTCGAGCTTACCCCTTGCACAGCTGGAATTGATTGATAAATATATTGATATTGATGAAGAAAATAGTGAAGAAACGGCGTTAATTAGCACTCTAGAACAAAACGCTCGGGATATACAATCTCATTATGAGAATATTATTAAGCTAGATTATGTTTTGAAAGACAAAGATACTGGAAAAACGGTTACTGAAGCTAGGCTTACAAAGCTCAAATCAGGCATCACTGACCCCATATTAACAGAATTTCCTAAGTGGAACGAAGAACAAAATTATCTTACTAAACTACTGGATGGCATTGAGTCTCTAGAAGAAAATATAAATGAATTTTTTGAAGAAATGGATATTATGTCTTATTTTCCAACTTTAATGGATGACTTGTCTCCGAACCTTGAAAAGCTAAAAAAACTAGAGAAGTTAAAAAAAGAATTTAAAAAACTAATCGAAGATAAAGCAAAATCTTTTTCAGATTATTTAGAAGAAAAAAAGGAACAAATCCAGGAAGTCGTAGATGAAATAAGGCCAAAATATATAGAGAAAAAGGAACAACATGATGCTCATCTAATCGGTCTAGGTGTAGAAGATATAAAAAAAATTCAGAAACAAATTCTTGCTTTGCAGACCAGGAAATCCGATCTCCAAAAAAAGGAGTCACATAGGTATCGCCTTTTCAATAACTATACAAAAATAAAGAATGACAGAGAGAAATTGCTAGGCAGTTTAAAAAAAGTTAGGGAGGCCAGATATATAAAAAGGCATGATAAATCAAAACAGCTTGAAGAATCATTAAATAATCAAATTAACATCAATATCAACGCGAACGGTGATAGAGATGAATATTTTCAAGAATTATGTAAACTGGGAACTGGAAGCCATCTACGCGATAAAGATTTAGAAAAAATCGTGAGCAATATAGATCCAGATGTTTTCATTTATGCTGCTTTAAGGAAAGAATCAGAATTCATTTCTTCAGAGTCGAGTATTGAAAAAGATTGGGCTGATAGACTTGTTGCACATTTGCGAACCAAAAGCAGAGAGGATCTTCTTAATTTACAGACAGTGTCATTAACTGACTTACCGGAAATCCGGTTCAGGATAGATAAGGATAATTGGCGTCTTCTGGATCAATGCTCAATTGGGCAGAAAAGTACAGTTATTCTTTCTCTGGTTTTAGTAGAGGGCGATCAACCCATAATTATAGACCAACCGGAGGATGCCTTAGACTCAATTTTTATATACAAAATGATCGTTACAAAGTTACGTCAGGAAAAGGAAGGGCGACAATACATATTAACAACGCACGACCCCAATATTCTTGTTTCAGCAGATTCTGATCTAAGTTTTATACTCGAAGCTACGGCTGAAAAGGGAAAAGTAAAAAGTAGAGGTGGCTTAGACAGAACTGACACAAATGAGTTAGTTTTACTGCATTTAGAGGGTGGGCCTGATGCATTTCATCTAAGAGGTCAAAAATATATCAATATAAATCGGTAACGGTATTTTTACTTTAACTGTAAAATATTCTAGCCATGGGAATCAATGGCTTACCTTTAGCAATTTCGGCATATCTCGTCAGATATTTTGTCATCTTGTTTCGGTTAGGGTGAATATAAAAACGATCGTTATAAAGTGCACTATATGTCTATAATAACTATTGACATAAATAAGCAATTACTGTAATATATATTATTATACTCCCTTTTAGGTTAACACAATGAAAAACATTGCTTATCTGCGAGTCTCAAAACA
>SDBS01002734.1_pt1 | contig 17506 bp, 16 predicted proteins | sample 2277091 | NCBI WGS metagenome assembly SDBS01 (sample SAMN10404972, study PRJNA504765) | marine sediment metagenome | isolation source: marine sediment core GS10_PC15, 163 cmbsf | place: Arctic Ocean: Southern Knipovich Ridge | collected 2010 | reverse complement strand
CTGTCTCATAGGCGAAAGGCCGGAAGAAGTCACCGACATGAAGAGAACTGTTAAGGCTGAGGTGGTAGCTGCAACATTTGACGAACCTGTAGAAAACCAGACTCGAGTAGCCGAACTAACACTGGAAAGGGCCAAGAGGTTAGTAGAAATGGGAAAGGATGTAGTCCTCCTACTCGATGGAATAACAAGACTTACCAGAGCCTACAACTTAGCATCACCTGGGAGCGGGCGCACATTGTCTGGAGGTATTGACTCAGGAGCTCTACACCCTCCAAAGCGATTCTTTGGTGCCGCTCGTAATATTGAAGAGGGAGGCAGTCTAACCATTCTAGCCACCTGCCTCCTGGATACCGGTAGTCGCATGGATGACCTTATATACGAGGAGTTCAAAGGAACGGGTAATATGGAACTTCATCTAGACAGGAAGCTTGCCGAGAGGAGACTATTTCCGGCAATAGATATCATGCCCAGCAGCACAAGAAGAGAAGAACTTATGCAGAGCGAGGATACCGTAAAACAATTGTGGCTATTGAGACGTATGATAAATATGCTCACAGAGAATACTAACAACCCCAGTGAAGCAACACTAAGAGTATTGAACAGATTGGGCAAGACAAAGAATAACGCAGAATTTCTGTCAACCCTTTCCAAAGAGCTATAACTTTCTTCCATTACCCTCAAAAACCAATCGTTTTATAATACTTTTTGAAACTAAACATGTTAAAACAGTACTTATTTTTTATGTTTTGTTGTGTTTCATCACGCGTAGTTTTATAATTTTACCTATGAAAATAAATGGACCAAATTGGCTAGATAGAATCAAGCTAAAGGTCAAAAGCATATTGGGCCTGAATATCATTCTGTGTGATAATTGCCAATGGAATTGGAGAAGTTCCTGCCACCGTCCTGAGCGTCCCAACGCCCTATGGTGCCCTGATTACAAGAAAAAATAAATACCATCTTCATGCATAATAAGTGCTACTTAATCATAGTCCTTCAATTACTTTGTACATATTTTCGTAGTCATCATCGTAATTAGGATTTTCCTTTTTGAAATCGTTCTCAAGACCGTGTAGTTTCGCGATAAGTTTTTGTTTATCCTTGTTCTTAACCATGTCAACCCAGGACGCAGCTTTACTCAGAAACAAGTTTTCTATTTCTGCAATATTTGGTAATGTCATTTGCAAAGACGCATATAGATCAGCGTCTTGTGTAACAACACTTTCAGTCAACATTAGCAGTAATTTATAGGTGCTTCCGCTAATATTCTTGGTCTTTTGCATTTTGTTAAGGCATAATAGAGTATCAGCAGAAATAATTGCGATAAAGGAAGGTAATCCCAAAATTATCGCCATCAGTTCATCATGCTCATGAGGAGTCATCTGTGAGACACGAGCACCTTTCTTGTTTAACTGAGTCTCAACACGTTTTGCAAGACTTTTTTCTTTATCATTTGTCGGGGTCAATATAAAATTCTTATTAACAAGATCGACAGCACCAGGCCCGAACATGGGGTGTACTCCCAGAACCAATCCTTCTGAAATATACTTATGCATTAATTCAACGGGACGAACCTTTATAGAGCTGATATCGATGACGATTTGACCTGATTGAACGTGATGGGACATTTCTTCAACAGTTTCCTCGAAACTATCAATGGGTACAGATATAAGCACTACATCTGCCCTACTAATAGCTCTTGCATTGGTCATGAGCTCACCAGCAAGTATTATTTTCCCTTCGCGAAGTTCTTTAAAGCGAGTATCGCTTATCGCGACCTGCATACCTTCATTTGCAAACAATCTGGCAAACCATTGCCCCATCTTGCCAGCACCACCAATTATTGATATTCTCAATGCCCGGCTCATATTTCTTGTTTTGCCCCCTGGTACGACCCCAATAATTTTACGAATATTGAATTTTTTTCAAGGCTGCTCAACGCTTCTTTTAATTTTTCCTCATCTTGGTAACCTTCACAATCTAAGTAGAAATTGTACTCCCATGGTTTCTGTCTGGTAGGTCTGGACTCAATTTTTGTCAGGTTAATATCCCTTAGCGTAAGTTCCTTCAGAGAGTTATAGAGGGCTCCGGGTTCATGTTTCACTGAGAACACAATAGAGGCTTTGTTATTACCCGACGGTGATGCATCACGTTGAGATAAAACAAAAAACCTTGTGTAATTATTCGGGTTGTCTTCAATACCCTTTGCGATTATATTCATCTCATAAAGTTCAGCCGCTCTGGAGCTTGCAATAGCTGCATTGCCTTCAATTTCCTGCTCTTTTATCATTTTAACGCTGCCAGCAGTATCATATGTTGGAATTAATTCGCAGTTCAGATGTCTTAAAAATATATGGCACTGCCCAAGCGCTTGAGGATGAGAGAATACTTTCTTCACAGAACCCAATTGAGTACCAGGACTAGCTATCAGACAATGAACGACCCTAAGTTTAACTTCGCCACACACTCGTAAAGGCGAATCCAGCAGCAAGTCATATACCTGGTTAATACTCCCTTCCAACGAGTTTTCAATAGGAACAATCCCAAAATCCTCTTCACCTTTTTCAACAGCTTTAAAAACTTTTTCAAAGCTCTCGTAGGGATTTATTGTGAATGAAGACCCGAAATAACTGAACGCGGCTTCTTCGCTATACGCTCCAAGTTCCCCCTGGAATGCCACACTACTAGTCTTTTGAACGCTTTTACACGTTTGAATAATTTGCTTATATATATTCTCTACATTACCGGCGTCAATTTCTCTCGCCAGAGCAGCCTTCCTCACTTTGTTAAAAACAAGTTTTTCCCTTTGTTTATCCTCAATTAATTCTCCAAGTTGTTTTTTTTCATTTCCTATTTGCTCAGCAATTCTCACTCTCCTAGCGATAAGCTCAACCATTTTAGTATCTACCTGGTCTATGTCTTTTCTTAAATCTTCTAAACTCATTGCATTACTCTCGGTAATAATCCCTCCCTTATTGAAAAATCACATAAAGTTACTGCCATCATTGCCTCCACCACAACTACAGCTCTCGGCACAATACAAGTATCGTGTCTACCTGCCACGCTCATATCAACCACTTTCATTTCCTCTATATCAACCGCATTCTGTTCCTTTGATATAGATGCTGTAGGCTTGATAACAACTCTAAGTTCCAGAGGCATACCATTGCTTATACCACCAAGGATACCACCAGAGTTGTTAGTTTCAGTAAACACTTTATTATCTCTAACAATAAATGGATCATTGTTCTCACTACCTTTTCTACGAGCTGATAAAAACCCTGAACCAAACTCCACTCCCTTGACAGCTGGTATAGCAAACAATGCTTTAGCTAAATCACCTTCCAGAGTATCAAAAACTGGTTCACCAAGACCAACTGGCATATTAGTTGCCAATCCCGTAATAATGCCACCAACACTATCGCCACGTTGTTTGATCTCATTAATTAGAGTTTCCATCTTCTGCGCCGCTTTCAAATCAGCACATCTCAGGTTGTTTTTATTTACATTTTTAATGATTTCATCCAAAGATTTTGGTTCAGTTTTTATTCCTCCAATTTCTACTGTATGTGCGAGGACTTCAATATCGATCTTGCTAAGTATTTTTTTTGCAATAGCACCAGCCATTACGAAGCCAGCAGTAATTCTTCCAGAGAACCTACCACCACCTCTAAAGTCATTAAAACCACCATATTTCATAAAGGCAGTATAGTCTGCATGACCTGGTCTGTGCCGTGATACAGTTTTTTCATATACAGAAGAGTCAACGTTTTCGTTGCGTAGCAACAAACATATTGGAGCTCCTGTGGTGATATTATTAAAGACACCAGACAATATTTCCACACAATCCTTTTCCACCCTTTCTGTAGTTCCGACAGCACCTGGTCTTCTTTTATTCACTTCACTTTGAATATCGTTCTGATTTAGGGACAACCCAGCAGGACATCCGTCAATGATGACACCGATGCACTTGCCATGACTCTCACCAAAGCTTGTTATGGTAAATAACTTACCAAAACTATTTGCCATTTCTAGTTATCTGTCCTCCTAAATCCTTAATCACTCCCCAGAATCCAGGAAATGTTTTTGAAACGCACTCAGCATTATCTATAGTTATCCCTCCTGTTTTCATCCCAAGTATAGCAAAAGCCATGGCAATCCTATGATCATTGCAAGAGTCAATTATGGCACTATGTGGTTCGTTTCCAGTTATTTTTAATCGGTCTCTCTCTTCAACAACCTCCAGTCCTAAACGACTCAATCCATCTACTATTGCAGCAACCCTGTTAGATTCTTTAATTCGTGCTCTGCTTATTCCCACAAATTCACTTGTCCCAGTAGCTGTTGCTGCCAAAATCGCCATTGTAGGCAGTAGGTCGATGCAGTCCTCCAAATTAACCTTTATCGCTTGAAGTCCCGATGATTTAACCATAATAGACTTCCTTTTCTCTTCAATAACAGCTCCCATTTCCCTCATGAAATATAAAAGTATTTTGTCTCCCTGCATACTCTCCAATTGTAGATTTTCAACCTCTATTTTTCCTGAAACAGCCCCCAAAGCCAATAGATACGAAGCCGATGACCAATCACCTTCCACAACATAATCAGCTGGTCTGAACAATTGTTTAATAACCGAAAATTCATTAAAATCGTTTGAGAATTCAATATCTATGCCAAATTCTTTAAGACACTCCATTGTCATCAAAATATATGGTTTGGATTGCAGTGGTGAGCTGAGCCTAATACTGATACCTTCCTCGGCAAATGGGCCTACAAGCAATAAAGCTGACAGATATTGAGAGCTCACATTACCTTCCAAATTTACCAACCCACCCTTTAGCCCAACACCTTCTACCGTAACTACTGGCTCATTTTCACACAGATAACAATTTACTCCTATTTGTCTAAGAACCCGAATTAAAGGCTCAATCGGCCTCTTTATTAGTGAAGGACCCGGTACCAATCTTGTTTTTCCTGGGATAATTGAGGCTATAGCGGTCATGAATCTCAATGTGGTTGCGGAGTCACCGCAGTATAAATCACGCTGTGCCTCACAAAACATCCCACCATTTACTAATAAAGAATCCCCTTCTTGATCAATCCGTACCCCCACCTGCCGTAATACGTTAATCGTCGCCCCAGTATCATCTGAATCTAGTGCAAACTGTATTCTGCTTTCCCCTGAAGCCATAGCTGCACACATCAACGCACGAATAGTATAGCTTTTCGAAGACGGGGCTCTTACACTTCCATCTATTTCACTTTTATATATTGTAACTTTCATAGTTTGTCAGGATATTTACCAACTTGTCCACGACAGAATCAACATCAAGTTTCGTGGTGTTAATCGTAATATCAGCATTCTTTTCATAGAGCGGCTTTCTAAATCGCAATAATGTGCGAATACGCGATTTTTTGTCCTCTATATTAAGAAGAGGCCTTATCGTTTCAGTACCTTCAACCCGGGCTAGAAGCGCTCGATAAGATACAGCCAGATAAACTATCACTGATCCTTTACTCAGCCTATCTATATTAATCTGATTTAGAATGATTCCACCACCACACGCAATTATCAGGTCTCTGCCACTTGAGATATCTTTAGTAACTTCAATCTCAAACTCGCGGAAAGCTATCTCACCATTCTGTGAAAAGATTTCATTAATCGGCTTCCCTACTTTACGTTCTATCATAGTATCCAATTCTATAAATTCGCGTTTCAATTTTTCTGCCAGAGCCCTGGCAACAGTTGTTTTCCCTGCCCCCATAAAACCAATAAAAGCGACGTTAGTCTTCATAATTCTTGAGTACACGAGTCAATTCATTTTTAATTAATTCAAATGGTGCATCTAACCCGGTCCATATTTTAAAAGCTATAGCCCCTTGCCATAGCAACATGTCAAGTCCTCCTATTACCTGCGCTCCAATCTTTTTTGCATCTTTTATTAATTGTGTTTCAATTGGATGATAAATAGTATCGAAAACAACCATTGAAGAACGAAGCAAACCGGCAGCTAACACACTTTTTCCAATAGTCTCATCCATTCCTATGCTCGTGGCATTTACTATGATATCAGCCTCATATAAAGATTTATCCAGGGTTTCCTCAGATACATTAAAGCTCTTAACCCTTCGCGATGCCACAATAGAGACCATATTTGCTAGCTTTCGTGCTTTATCAACTGTTCTGTTAACGATGACTATTTCACATTTTTGCTCTGCTAAGGCAAAACAGATCGCACGGGAAACTCCACCTGCCCCAAATACAACTACTTTTTTGCCTCTCGGGTCAACACCATTATCAAGCAGGGCTCTAATAAACCCAGTAGCATCAGTGTTATATCCAGTCAGTTTCCCTTCACAATTGGTCACAGTATTTACGGCCCCTATCCTCATTGCCAATGGGTCCAGTTGGTCAATTAGAGGAATAATTGTGAGCTTATGCGGCATAGTCACGTTAAACCCATGTATATTTATAGCTCGTATACCATTTATAGCTGCGCTCAATTCAGTATTATTTACATGGAAAGGTAGATATATACAATTCAGTCCCATCTCTCTAAATGCAGTGTTATGTAATAACGGCGATAAAGTATGTGTAACAGGGTTCCCGATGATCCCATATATTCTGGTCGTTCCTGAAACCATTTTAGATTGTTCGATATCCCATTTCATAGATTCTTCTTAATTCCGCAACAGTTATCTGTCCAGGCGCAGATTCTTTTCCGTGTTCAATCGAGGCATAGATGAAATCTCCACCAACTAAAGGACAAAAAACTCTACTAACAAACCCCAAATTACCCATAGCAAAGGAGATAACCCTTTCTTCAGCAAACTCTGAGATAAGTTGCATTACGGTTAAATTGTCCTTAAAGTTTTTTGCGGTTACGACAACTTTACAAATATCGGCACCAAAATTTAACTGATTATTTACGATATGTTTCATTTCATCAAGTGCTAACATATGACTTGGACGATGAAATGAAATCAGGCATTTTGCCTTCATCTTGACCAATTTAACAATTTCCTCTAAATTTGGAGTATCAAGTTCAACATCTACAATAGAAGCTCCCAGTTCAAGAGCATTTAGAAGTTCATTTATTCTCTCTGTCTCAGTACCCAACCAGCTTCCCCCTTGTCTCACACAGCGATTACATGCCACCCATGGCTTCTTAAGAAAAACGGCAACTTCTCTCCAGTTACTTCCAATCAAATCAATACGAATCTCGAACAATTCTACCTGGTCTTCTATGTTTCTTATAGCATTCAGATCCGATGAAATAATGGATGCACAGATTCTGGGTCTACTCATCAGAGTTAAGTAAAACCTCCTCAACAAGGGTTAAAGGTACTACATCGCTCATAATCGCTTCTCCTATTGAATTGAGCAATACAAATCTTATTTTACCAGCTAAAACCTTTTTATCGTGTTTCATAATCTCGATTAATTGAGTGATATCAATTTTAGGTGCCTTAGTAACTAATCCAGCTTTCTCAATAACATCTTTCATTCTATACAATTCATTATTACTAAGCATTCCCATTTTGTTGGAAATTCTCCCAGCTGCCATCATGCCAATAGCAACCGCCTCCCCATGCTTTAGTTTAAATTTTAATAGCGTTTCAATAGCATGTCCTATAGTATGACCATAATTCAATATATTCCGCAGATTTAAATCCTTCTCATCTTGTTCAATGATTTTTGCCTTGATATATACTGCCCGAAACACAAGTTCCTCAAGTACGTTATTATCATTAAATGTTTTTATCCTATCAAGATTATCTTCTATGTAGTCAAATAGGTCTTTATCCCGAATAACAGCATGTTTAATTATTTCAGCCATTCCACTAACGAGCTCTCTGACAGGTAAGGTACGCAAGGTTGCGATATCTGAAATCACCAGTTTTGGCTGATAGAATGTCCCAATCTTATTCTTGAATTGGTCATAATTAACCGCCACTTTGCCCCCGATACTACTGTCAATCTGCGCCAGTAAAGTAGTTGGTATCTGTATAAAAGGAACTCCCCTTAAATATGTAGCAGCAACAAATCCAGTTAAATCGCCAATGATGCCACCACCAAGAGATAGTATGGGTGTACTTCTCTCTGTATAACAGTTACTCAATTCACCATATAATTTACTCGCATTTTGTAATGTCTTTTGTTCCTCACCTTCAGGTATTTCTAATACCACCACCTCAAATCCGTAATTGGTAAGACTCTGCTTCAGCAAATTACCATATAATCGTTTGACCACCGGATTAGTTACCACCACCACTCTATCCTCTTTAACGATCTGCCTTAGCTGATATCCAATCTGCTCCAGCAAGTCTGGGCCTATATATATGTGATAACTTTCATCCCTGAGATTAACATCAACTATTTTCATCATGCCCATCCGCAACTACATGATTTATTTTCTTGCAAGCGTCGATAATCACTTTTAACTCATCGGGGGTAACCATCTGTTTGCCATCGACCAGTGCCTCTGCGGGATTATAATGCGTCTCTATCATTAAACCGTTAGCTCCGGCTGCTGCTGCACTACAGCTCATGCTGTAAATAAGGTCTCGCCTACCAGTCGCATGGCTGGGATCGACAAATACTGGTAGATAGGATTCCTTCTGCATTACTGGGACCGCAGCAAGGTCCAGCATATATCTTGTAAAACTTTTACCCTTACCTACCGGAACTATTCCCCTTTCGCATAAGATTATATTTTTATTCCCTTCAGCAGCAATATACTCACTGAATGATAATAATTCTTCTATACTCGCACCGAAATGTCTCTTCAGGAAAATCGGTTTTCCCTTCTGTGCTGCTCGAACAAGTAAATCCTGATCATACATGTTTCTAGCCCCAATCTGGAGTATATCAACATATTTAGCCACCAAATCAACTTGCGACTCTCCTCTAATCTCAGTAATCACTGGCAACCCATATTCTTTCCCTGCTTCAGATAACCATCCCAACGATTCTTCAGCTTCATTTTTACCTATAGCACCCAATCCCTGAAAAGAATGAACGGAACTTCTCGGCTTGAAGACACCTCCCCTCAAAATATGTGCGCCAGCTTTTTTTACTCCTTCAGCGATTCTGTATAATTGATCCCTACTCTCTACCGCGCAAGGACCAGCAATAAACACTATCTCTTCTCCACCAATTTCAACATTTCCAACCTTTATAACATTATGTTGATGAGCAGAAGTAAATAATTTTGTATACTCTCTACTGATTAATTTATAAGGGATTTCAACCATCGTAGCTTCTTTCACCCCATCAAGAACTGCAAGTCGATCAAATTGCAGTTTACTTTCATCTCCTACCGGACCAATCACTGTCAAATATTCGCCTCTTGAAACATCAGCTCTCAAACCACAATTTTCAATTCCCCTCACGACATTACATATCTGTTCTTCAGTAGCACCAGGTTTCATTATTATCATGGTATCCCTCCTTGATTATTTAAATAGTATCCAAGTATCTTTACCTTATAGTCTTATAATAAAAAACCCCCCAACTGGGAGGTATCTCTGTGTAATTACTGAAATTTACTGGTTTAGCGTCTCAACAATGTTTCCTCCCAAGCGTATCTCTACGCATGTTATATGTATAGCTCGTATAAAAATAAACCTGCCAAATACTTTCCAATATATTCATAATGTTTTCGTTGTAAATTCTAACACAAAATCAAAATCTGTCAATGTTGCTGACGCAGAAATATATATTCAATTGTTGTGTAGAACATTAAGTTTACCACTGTAAGCTGTTTCTGCTTTAAATTTACTGAAACTAATTAAGTAGAAGTCATAGCATATATACAATTTTAAACTAATTTACTGACTTTTATTTGACTTGGAACTAGGTTTTATTTCAAAATTACAGATATATTTACGCAAGGAAATGATATATAGAATGAAAAGAAATATTATTAAAATCGATGAAGAGAAATGTACGGGTTGCGGGTTGTGTATACCCAATTGCCCTGAAGGAGCTATTCAGATTATTGATAATAAAGCGCGACTGGTCAGTGATCTTATGTGTGATGGACTAGGTGCCTGTCTGGGGCACTGTCCGGAAGGAGCCATTGATATTGAAGAGCGTGAAGCTGAAAAGTATGACGAAGGAAAAGTGATGGTCAATATTGTTAAAGCCGGAGAAAATACTATCATTGCTCATCTTAAACATTTAAGAGATCACAACCAAACAGATTACTATAGCCAGGCACTGGAATATCTCAATGAAAAACATATTCCAGTTCCAATTTTAAAGAAGGAAACTATACAGGTATGCCAGGAATGTCCAGGCTCACAGATCAGCTCATTTGATAAAGATGAGGAAACGGATAATGCACTGCAAGGGAAAAGACCTTCCCAATTAACTCATTGGCCAATTCAAATGCATCTAATATCACCACACGCTCCACATTACCAAAACTCCGATCTGCTCCTTGCAGCTGACTGTACAGCCTTCTCACTTGGCGATTTTCACAAGGATTACCTCAAAGGTAAAACTCTTGCCATTGCCTGTCCAAAGCTTGATAAAGGACTTGAAATTTATTTAGAAAAAATTAAAGCTCTCATCGATGATGCTAAAATCAACACACTCACTGTTTTAATTATGCAGGTTCCATGTTGCGGTGGCCTTCTGCATATCGCCCGGGAGGCTGCTTCACAGGCATCGAGAAAGATACCGATCAAGAAAATAGTTATCGGAGTACAAGGTGAGATTTTAAGTGAGGGATGGATTTAGTGATAAATAAGAGTCTTCTTTGGCTGCACAAGACAATGAATACTTGTCGCATTTCGCGTTTCATAAATACAGCAAACACCAGCATATTTAACCAGCGCTAATACTACTAAATGGTGGAGGCGGGGGAGGGTCGAACTCCCCGTCCAAAAAAAGGTTGCCAGAATATACTACAGGCTTAGTCAGCTCCTTTATTCTTATCTGGTTTTCATCTGCTGACCGCATCCAACCAGACCAGCCATATTTTCTTAGTCAATCTCTAATGGCACAAAGACTGAAGCACCTCAACTGTCTTACACCCGATCCCGATCCGTTAAGGAGAAACCGGGTCAGATGGGTAACTTAAATTAAGTTACCTATGCGAAAACAGGTTCGCCATTTGTTTTTGCCATCTTTTTAAGAGGTAGATGGCGCCTCTTGCCTGCAACCCTGTAGGCCTTCCCCTGTCGAAGCCACGCGCCCCCTTGTGCGGAAACCTATCTTCCTATTGTTACCTCCTCCTTGATTTCAATGTTCTGTCTAATTCTCTGTCTATTTCGCGTCGTGCCATACTCTCTCTTTTATCGTATGCTCTTTTGCCCTTAGCAATACCCAGTTCCAGTTTAGCAACACCATGTTTAATATATAGTTTGAGAGGAACAAGAGTCAAACGCCGTTGCTTTATTTTTCCAGCAATGACATCAATTTCATTCCTGTGTAGCAATAGTTTACGAGGGCGTATAGGGTCATGGCTGTTATAGCTGGCCGCACTGTAAGCAGCGATATGGCAATTAAATAGCCACAATTCATCGTTCTCTGGTCTGGCATAAGCATCACTCAAGCTCACCTTGTTAGCTCTAATAGATTTAATCTCCGAGCCTTTAAGTACAATGCCCACCTCAATGGTTTCCAGAATGAAATAGTCGTGATAAGCTTTACGATTAACAGCTATCTTAATAAAATCATGAGACATAGTAAAATTCTATCATTGCTATATGCCATTGTCATTTCAGAATATTTCCTGTCTTTCATAGTAAATAGTCCTGTAATAGTATTATCGCCCATTCAATATTTAAAAATATTTGCCTATATATTCATAAAAGGAGTTATATCGTGAACAGAGATAATAAATTTCTTTTAATCATAATAGGCTTTCTGATTATTACAGTTGTGGTTAGTAGTTTCACATTAGCGGTAAAACTAAGTGAGAACGAAGCTACGGAAATATTACTATCACAGGTGGAAACACCTCTAATAATAAGCGAAATATCTATTGATGGCGCGGTATCCTCTCCTGGTATTTTTCATTTTACTGACGAGGATACTATTCAGTCCATACTTACGGATGCAGGCATCAAACCCGATGCCTCTCTAAACCAAATCAGAATCTATATTCCCTATTTAGAACAACAACAAAATTATCAAAAGATAGATATCAATAGGGCAGATAGCTGGCTCCTAGAAGCACTACCTGGAATAGGCCCATCCAAAGCACAATCTATAATAGACTATCGAAGCAATAACGGTAATTTCCATTACATTGAGGATATCCTGAAAATTAATGGGTTTGGGGAAGCGACCTTTAATAATATACAGGATCTAATAACTGTTTCTGAGTAGCTAACTATCATGTGGCTATTATATGTTAGCAGTGCTTGGGTAGCTGGTATCTTTTTTGTTCCAGTATTCGGTATTCCATCTATTCTGATTTTCTCTTTTTTTCTACCATTATTATTTATTCCCTTTTTAAAGGTAATTAAAGCCCGTTTGATAATTGTAAGTCTGTGTATTCTATTTTTCTTTTTAGGTGGTATACGCTATACATCGAGTATTCCTCAAATAGACGGACACACACTTTGTTCCTATAATGATACAGTAGATGTTCAATTTCAAGGAATAGTCACAGAAGAACCTGATAACAGGGACAAATTCAGCCTCTTGAAAGTCTCTGCCACCGAGGTTATGGTACCTGACACAGATAACGAAGTAACTGGAACTGCCTTGATACGAGTTGACAGATACCCCTCTTACCATTACGGCGATATATTAAGGGTAACCGGCAAACTGGAGACACCGTCTTCGTCCTCTGATTTCGATTACCAAAACTATCTTGCCAAGCAATCCATATACACAGTTGTTTATTACCCTGAAATTGAGATAATAGCCAGAAAGCAGGGATTGAAACCTTTACAATGGATATTTTCCCTGAGGGGACGTCTCTCTGTTTCACTGACTCAGGCTTTGCCTGAACCACAGGCCTCACTTGCTCAGGGCATCTTACTTGGTATTCGGGGAAATATACCCCAACCCCTTTACCAGCAATTTTCCCAAACTGGAATAGCACATTTACTGGCTATCTCCGGCCTGCACATTAGTATAGTAGTTATAATGATACTTAGCCTCAGTATTCTTCTCTTTGGGCGGCAACATCCTTTGTATTTTTGGATTGCTATCCTTGCACTGTGGTGTTATGTCTTACTAACTGGAATGCGGCCACCAGTTATTCGCGCCGCCGTCATGGCAAGCCTTTTCTTAACAGCAAATTTAGTAGGACGCCAACGAAGTTATATAACAGCTTTAGCTTTTGCGGCGGCGATAATGCTTGCTATAAAACCACAGCTTCTGTGGACCACTTCATTCCAGCTCAGTTTCATGGCAATGTGTGGTCTCATTTACCTGTATCCCTTTATTAATACGTCAGGAAGGCAGGTCATCTCCACTATATTTGGTGAAAAACAGGAGTTAATCAGTATAGGTAATGTAATATCGGATATTTTTGCTGCAACACTAGCCGTCAGTATTTCGATCTTGCCAATAATAGCCCAAAACTTTCAAATAATCTCCCTCGTTGCCCTGCCCGTAAATCTCCTTGCCTTACCCGTGTTACCTGCCATTATAATTAGCTCGGCCCTGGTAGCATTCTCGGGACTGTTTATTCCACTTATGGCACAGATACTCGGCTGGATAGCCTGGTTTTTCCTCAGCTACCTGTTACTGGTAGTGCAAAGTTTCGCTGCTTCGCGATTCTGTTATATAGAAGCTAACAACATATCTGCATGGCAAATATACATATATTATATTCTACTTATACTGGCTTTAATATTACTCAATCATAGGAAGCAAATACGTAACTTTTTCTCTAGCCAGACATCTGGAGATATAGAGTGATGATAAAACAGTCCAAGCAGCCGAAACTAAACCTCGCTGTTAAATTAGTCATAGGCTCTCTGTTTATAGCGACTATACTACTCTTGGCAATAATTATTACGGTTCCAGGAAAATATTTGCATGTGAGTTTCTTAGATGTTGGGCAAGGTGATGCCATCCTTATCCAAACTCCAGACGGTAAAAACATCTTGATAGATGGTGGACCGAGTCCACAAAAGTTGTACCTTGAATTAGGTAAAAAACTACCATTCTGGGAGAGGACAATAGACCTCGTTATATCTACGCAGCCACAGGCAGATCATATTACTGGCCTGGTAGAAATATTAAGGCGCTATAAGGTAAAGCAGGTAATCCAGGCAGATACTAGCTACAGCTCTGCCATCTATCAGGAATGGTTAGATGTCATAAATAACGATCATCTAAAACACGGAACAGTTAAAACAGGTCAAATTATTGAACTGGGCAACGATATCAGTATAGAAGTTCTCAACCCTCCTGCGAAGCTGTTTGAAGGAACAAGCAGCGATACAGATAATAATGGACTGGTACTAAGATTAGAATGGGGACAGATTAGTTTCCTGTTTACGGCAGACATCAGACATGAAACTGAACTTAACATGATTATGCAACGAGCCAATTTAGAAAGCACGATCTTAAAAGTGGCCCACCACGGTAGTAATACGTCTACCTCAGGACGATTATTATCCCTCATTAACCCAAAGGTAGCAGTAATTTCAGTTGGCTCTGACAATAGTTATGGACACCCTCACCCCGAGGTGACAGACACACTTGCCAGTTATATCGACGATGACAGAATCTACCGAACCGATAAATCAGGCACCATCGAATTTATTACTGATGGGAACAGGCTCTGGATTGAAACAGAAAGATAAACAACTACCGGCTATCAACACACCTCTCATTATAATGCCAACATTATTGTTAATCCTGCAGCAAGTAAATTTGTATCTCTATTTTCCCTATTTACTTATCATCTTCCCATTAAATTAGTTCTGCCGCCATTGGAAGCCACCAACTCCGCACTTATGAACGAAGATTCATCTGAGGCCAAAAACAGTGCCAAATGCGCTATATCTTCAGGCGTGCCAATTCTCTCCACCGTAGTCGCTCTTTTTCCCTGATCAATAAACGCATCAGCCTGCTCTTTGGTCATACCTTCATAAACCATTGGAGTTGGAATCCTCCCGGGGGCTATAGCATTCACGTTAATACCATACGGACCCAGTTCCCTGGCAGACGATTTTGTAAAACCCACTACAGCAAACTTTGAAGCAACATAGGCAGATTGTCCTGTAACTATAGCGCCCAGTGCGCAGGTTGACGATATGTTGATTATCTTTCCATAATTTTTTTCAATCATGTGTTTCGCTACGGATTGCGTACATAGCAAAACCCCTTTCAGGTTGGTATCAACAACAGTATCCCAAACATCCTCACTCATTTCCAAAATTGGAACCATGGTACCGCTTCCGGAGTTGTTGACTAGAATATCAATTTTGCCAAATTTATTTATCACTTGCGCAGTCATATCGTTTACTTGCTCTTTCACACGTACATCAGTGGAAATAGCCATAGACTTCCTTCCCATGTCTTCTATCTGTTTACAGACCTTCTTTAAATTATCAATCTTTCTACTACAAACGACCACGTCTGCACCAGCATTAGCGAATTCAAGTGCTATTGCTTTTCCAATCCCTGTCCCTCCACCTGTTACTACTGCTATCTTATTTTTAAGATCCATCACTATCTCCTTCTCATTAATCACATTATTAAGGTTTTGCCTCGTCATCTCCCCATTAAGTTTGTCCTTCCACCGTTAGAAGCAATTATTTCCGCAGTAATAAATGAAGAGTCATCAGATGCTAAAAACAGAGCCAAATGAGCAATGTCTTCAGGAACACCTAACCGACCAAGAACAGAGGACTCTATGCCGACATCTATAAACTCCTTAACCTGCTCTTCTGTCCTGGTTCTATAAACCAATGAAGTCAAGATTCTTCCCGGAGCAATAGCATTTACGTTTATTCCATAAGGACCAAACTCCAACGCACTGGCTTTGGTGAAACCATTTACACCGAACTTCGAACTGCAATATGCAGCTTGACCATTAACAATAGCACCTAGTGCTGAAGTTGAAGAGATATTAATTATCTTGCCATACTTCTGCCTTACCATATGTTTAGCTACTGCCTGAGTGCACAAAAATACCCCTTTTAGATTGGTATCTATTACTGTATCCCAATCTTCTTCTGCAAACTCCATGATAGGTACCATGTGACTGGTCCCAGAATTATTAACTAAAATATCTATGCGTCCAAATTCTTCAATTACCATATTGACCATATTGTCTACCTGGTCTTTGATACAAACGTCGGCAGACACTGCCAGTGAACGCCTCCCCATATCATTAACTTCTTTACATACATCTTCCAAATTTTTCATATTTCGACTACTTACAGCAATGTCTGCCCCTTCACGAGCGTATTCTAAAGTGATAGCTCTCCCTAATCCTGTTCCGCCACCAGTAACCAAAGCAATTTTGCCTTCCAGCTTCATTTAGTCCTCCTCTTATTACTGTTTATGCAACTAAAATAATTACAGAGCCAGAGCTTGAATTTTACCCTAGCACTATGATTTATATCAGGATAATTTATGGCGTACCCGTATGTCAAGAAATACTTATCTCCTGACCTCATGTTAATTATTCCTGTAAGAACGTCTATACTCTGTTATCAGTGGCTACCATCGTTTATTACACAACCTGGCATCAGGCACATATATAATAAGCCATCGGCAAAAAGAGCTACCTCAATAGCAAAACAATAGCTGTAAATATTGTGGTATCTATGATATCGAATCCCTGGACTTTTTCCTGCGCCGCCTCCAAATTATTAGAATGGGAATCCATATCCAACTGAACACACCAAACCAAATAATAAGTGTCAACAGCCCCCTGGCAAAAACGATGACACCCTGAGCCGCTGACTTTATCGTATTTACCAAGCTCCATGGTCCAGCAAGGCTACTACTTTCATTAAGGCTAACCTCAATCAATGCCATCTCAGACACTCTCTCCAGGTACTTTATACGCCCTTGAAGTTGCTCTATCCATCCACGCACATTGGAAAGTTCTCTCTGTACCTGCAACATCTCATCCACTGTCTCTGCCTTCTTCAGCAACTCTAAATACTGAAGCTCAGTTGCCTCCAGATTCTTAAGCCGTGCATGAAGATCGACATACTCTTCAGTAACATCTCTACTGTCTGTATGCTCGTAGGGTACAGACTGCGCTATCTGGTGAAGTCGATCAACGGCTTCGTCAAATCTATCAGATGGTACTCTGATACTTATTTCACCCGAAGTCCCCTCTTCAACTTCATATTTATACGAGGAAACCACATATCCTCCTATAACAGCAGCTATATCTGTAATTTTGTCCATCGCCTCCTCCACTTCATCAACCTCTAAAGTTAAGCTTCCATTTCTTACTATAAGGCGTTCAGTATCACCATCAGATAGCGTATTGTCAATACCACCATCTGAATATCCTTTATCTCCATCCATGTACTCACCTGGCGCAGGTTCAGGCGC
>SDBS01002733.1_pt1 | contig 17509 bp, 13 predicted proteins | sample 2277091 | NCBI WGS metagenome assembly SDBS01 (sample SAMN10404972, study PRJNA504765) | marine sediment metagenome | isolation source: marine sediment core GS10_PC15, 163 cmbsf | place: Arctic Ocean: Southern Knipovich Ridge | collected 2010 | reverse complement strand
GGCGACACGTGGGCCTGGAGGGTCTTCTCGCCCCGGCTGGGCCTGACCTGGGATGTGACGGGCGACGGCAAGACCATCGCCAAGATGTCCCTGGCCAAATACGGCAACTTCATGGGGACCGGCTCCTACGGCTCGAACCCCGGCGGGTCCGGCGGCTGGATGGACCTATGGTGGTGGGATCACAACTCCAACACCATGGCAGAGCTCGACGAGTTCTACTGGCACTCGGTCGACGACGGCCTCTACACGCCGTACAAGGTATTCTCCGGCAGCACCTTCGTGGGTGACTGGGACGATGCCCGCGGCGCCTTCTGGGGCAGCTATGATCCCCAGAACCCGAGCTCGACGACCGCGCCCAACCGAGTCTTCGATAAGAACGCCGGCTCCCCCGCCACATGGGAAGCCATGCTGACCCTGGAACGGGAAGTCATGACCGACTTCGCCTTGATGCTCAACGCGTCCTACCGCCGCTACAACCAGTTCAACTGGAACAAGAAGATCTTCCGCGACGGCGACGTCTCCACGGGCGCCATCGTCGCCACGCAGAACCAGGACTGGTACGAAGATCAAAATCTGCCTATGCAGAACATCGGCCAGTACCTGCCCGATGGCTACACCAAGTGGGACGGCGACATGCAGGAGGGGTTCAACCATCCCTACCAGACCCTGGTGACCGAGATCACGATGTCGAACGGGGAGACCATAAACCCCGGCTATCCCTCGGACTTCTCCTATCGTCAGAGGATGCCCAACGACCGCTACAACGACTACTACGGCCTCGACCTGATCTTCAATAAGCGTCTCTCCAACAAGTGGATGCTGAACGGCTCGTTCACGATCCAGAAGCAGACCGTACACTACGGCGACGAGGGTTACATGAGCACTACCAACAACTGGGCCATTGAAGGCCAGTCTTCCTCGGCCTACATCGGCGGCGCTTCGGGTAAGATCAACCAGTACACCTACACCCCCTGGATGTTCAAGGTCGGCGGCCTCTACCAGATGCCCTTTGACTGGAACATCTCCTTCACGTTCAACACCCGTGACGGCCACATCCTGAGAGAGCGGAACCGGATCACAGACTACACCCTGCCCAACTCCCGCAACCGTCAGACCTGGTTGTACCTCACCGAGTTCGGTTCCTTCAAGATGGAAGTGTTCTACAAGCTGGACATGCGGATCGAGAAGGTGTGGAGGAGTGGCGACTTCGGCCGGATTTACTTCATGGTCGACATGTTCAACGTGTTCAACAGCACGATTGAGAACCGCCGCTACCAGAGAGACTGGGGTTACTTCTACTACTACGGAGCCGGCGACAGCCGCAACCGCTGGAGCGAGTACACCCTGGCCTACACGCTGAACGAGGTTCTCAACCCGAGAGTCATGCGGTTGGGACTCCGCTTCCAGTTCTAAGCTGAACTAGCACACGCAGAAGCTCAGAGCCCCTCCCGCCCCCGGGCGGGGGGGGCTTTTTTATTTGAAGCCTGACCCCGTTTCTGCTACAATTGGGATAGATCATGCGAATCGGTTCTGGAGGTTAGAGATGAACAAGACGGGATTCATACTCTTTTTATGCGTATTCTTCCTGGTGAGCCTCACGCTCACGGCGCAGACCTACAAGGGCAAGGGCCGGATCTCCGGTTATGTATTCGATCAGGACGGCAATCCCATCGAAGGCGTGACCATCAAGCTGTTTTCCCTGAGGGCAGAGGCCGGCTTCGAGATCAAGTCGGAGAAGGACGGCAAATGGACGGCCGCCTGGCTCCGCGGCGGAGGCTGGAACCTCGATTTCGAGAAGTTCGGGTACGAGCCCAAGAAGATCAGCGCCTCCATCCAGGAGATGGGAAAAAGGCTGCCTCCCATAGAGATCCGCATGACTAAGGTCGAGGGCATGGTCGTGAGCGACGACCTGAAGGCCGAACTCACGAAAGGCAACGAGTTCTTCAACGCCGGACAGTTCCAGGAGGCCATCGGCGTGTACGGCAAGATGCTGGAGGAGAACCCCGACATCTACATCCTCAACAAGAACATCGGGAACTGCTATTTCGAGATGGAAGACTATGCCCAGGCCGCGACGTTCTACCAGAAGATCCTGGACCAGGACCCGGACCGCAGCGACGCCAAGATCGCCATCGGCAACTGCTATGCCAACCAGGGGGATAACGAGACCGCCCTGGAGTGGTACAACAAGGTGGAATTAGACAGCATCCAGGATGCCGTCGTGCTGTACAACATCGGCACCAACCTATACAACAGCGGCAACTACAGCGAGGCGCTGCGCTATTATCAGCGAACGGTGGAGATCCAGTCGGACAATCTCGACGGGATCTACCAGCTGGGATTGTGCTACCTGACCATGGGAAACAAGGATGAATCCATAAAGAGCTTCGAGAAATACCTGCAGATCGACTCCGAGTCCGAGCGTGCCGGTCAGGTGCGGGGTTTCCTCGATTATCTCAGACGCTGACGCGCGGTTTGAAGAAGCCCGGTTTCGACAGCGATACCGTAGGTAGAGACCGTTGAAAAAAGATCGAGGTCGAGTGGAGATGGACAGAATCCGGCGTGTCGCAGGAATATTGATCTGCTGTTTTGTGTTGGGCCTGGGTCTGGAAGCCTCGCCGCGGGTCACAGGCAGAGGAAACGCGCCTGGGGCCCGCCGCAACCTCCTCCTGGTGACCATAGACACCCTGCGCGCCGACCGCCTGAGCTGCTACGACGACCGTCACGCGCAGACGCCGGTCCTGGACGGCCTCGCCCGGCAGGGAGTCCGGTTCACCCGCGCTTTTGCGCACACCCCGACCACGCTGCCCTCCCATGCCAACATCCTGACCGGGGTCCTGCCGCTGTATCACGGTGTCCACGACAACGGGACGTTCGTCCTGCACGAGGACCAGGTGACCCTGGCTGAGCTGCTGAAAGACCGGGGGTATGCCACCGCCGCCTTCGTGGGCGCCTACCCTCTGGACAGCCGTTTCGGCCTGGCCCAGGGATTCGACCGCTATGATGACGATTACAGGAGCCTGGGCGCGGAACGGCTCGCCAGCGTGGAGCGAAAGGCGGAGGACGTGGTGGAAGGAGCGTTAACCTGGCTGCGAGCCCAGCCGGGCCCCTGGTTCCTGTGGGTCCACTGCTATGACCCGCACGATCCCTACGAGCCTCCCGAGCCTTTCCGCACCCGGTTCGCCGGCCGCCTCTACGATGGTGAGGTGGCCTATGTGGATGCGGCCCTGGAGCCGCTCTTCCGCCACGTACAGGAGACGGGCCTCATGGAGTCCACCCTGGTGGTCGTGACCGGAGACCACGGAGAATCCCTGGGAGAGCACGGGGAAAAGACCCATGGTTATCTGGCCTATAACTCCTCGCTCTGGATCCCCCTGATAATTGCCGGGCCGGGTATAGCTCCCCGCACGGTGGACACCTTCGTAAGCCACTGCGACATCTTCCCCACCGTGTGCGACTGGCTGGGCCTCAAGCTCCCCGGCCATCTCCAGGGCGGCTCTCTGGCGCCAGCTCTCGAGGGGAAAAAGCTCAAGACCCGGACCATCTACTTCGAGTCGTTGTATCCCTATCACAGCCGCGGCTGGGCGCCGCTGCGGGGCTACATAGTAAACGGGAAGCAGAAGTTCATCGAGTCTCCCATACCCGAGTTGTACGACCTGGCGGCCGATTTTAACGAGACCCGGGATCTCATCTCGCCCCGCTCCCTACGGGAACACCGGCCCCGGCTGGAGCGGCTGATCAAGCGGGAATCGCACGCGGACAGCGCCATGGCCCGTCAGGCCCCGGACCGTGAGACCCTGGCCAAGCTCCGTACCCTGGGCTACATCACCGCCCCCTCCTCTCCCGGCGGCAGCCGGCAGGAATTCGGACCCAGACTGGACGTGAAGACCCTGCTCCCCTTCCACACCAAGTCCCAGGAAGCCATGGGGATTTATCGGAAGGGCGATACCCGCGGCGCCGTGCGGATGCTGCAGGAGGTGCTCACCGAAAGGCCGGACATCGATATCGCCTATTCCAACCTGGCCGTCGTCTACAAGGAGACAGGGCGCCTGCCCGAGGCCCTGGAGGTGCTCAGGGTGGGCCTCAAGGCGCTGCCGGACAGCTTCGATGTGTTTTCTGCGTACGTGAATTTCCTCATCAACGCCCGGCAGTATGCCGAGGTCATCCGTTTCTTCCAGGACAAGACCCTGCGGCAGATGGATTACGACCCGGAGATCTGGAACTACCTGGGTGTGGCCCACACCCATACCCGGGAGTTCGAGAAGGCGGTCCTGGCCTTTACCCGGTCCCTGGAGCTCGACCCGGATTACGCGGTGGCGCACAACAACCTGGGGATCACCTATCTCTCCCAGGCCATTTTCCTCAAGGATGCGGCCCCCCTGGAGAAGGCCCTGTCCTCCTTCCATAAGGCGGCGTCCCTGAATCCCGAGTATGCGTCGCCCTGGAACGGGCTGGGGATCGTGTACCGCCAGCTGGGCGACCTGGAACGGGCCGCCGCTTCCCTGGAAAAGGCCCTGGAGCTCAGCCCGGAATTCAGAGATGCCCGTTACAACCTGGCCCTCGTCTACCTGAACCTGGGCGAGAAGTCGAAGGCACTGGATCACTTTTCCCTGTACAAGGAGAAATTTCAACCAACCCTCCCCCCTGACGAGAGGGAAAAACTGGAGGCCTTGATCGAACGATGCAAAAAATAATTAAGATCCGTATCTGGTATCCGGTGGTTCTGATAGCTGTGCTGGCGGGTCTTGCCGCCTGCTCCGGTATGGCGATCGAGCTCGACCCGGTGAGCAGGGATTTCTACGAGTATGCCCGGCTGATCATGACCGATGTCGAGCATGACATCTTCAAGCACCTGGCCGACAAGGAGGAAAGGGAGCGCTTCATCCAGGATTTCTGGGACAAGCGCGATCCCGATCCCGATACGGAGGCGAACGAGTTCCAAGAGGAATTCTACCGCCGCATCGCCTTTGCCAACCGGCGCTTCCTCCAGGGCCCCCCGGGCTGGAAGACGGACCGGGGCCGCATGTACATCTACTTCGGTGCCCCGGACAAGACCGAGGAATGGTTCCCCATGCAGAGACGGGAAGAAATGGAGGCGGCCGTCTCGGTCCAGGCGCGCGTCCGGGGGATCCTGCGCTGGACCTATTACCGCTACGGCATGGCCGTCGATTTCTACGACCGCCGGGGCGACGGCACCTATGTGCTCGATGACCCCCTGAATCAGATCTGGGGAGATTATTTCGACGCGCTGGAGTTCGCCAAGCTGGGGCTGGATTTCGCCAACAAGGAGCGTCTCCAGGAGTTCAAGTTCATCGACCTCGGCCTCGTTTATGACAAGGCGGCCAAGACGTTCTTCGTGACCGTGCCCGTGGCAGGCTTCACCTTCTTTGAAGAAGGGGGAGAGCTGCAGGCCGACTTCGTCTTTACCTTCATGCTCTACCTGCAGGGTGGAGGCAAGGTCGATGAATTCCAGGAAAGCCGCCGCCTCCGCATCACGGAGGAGGAGCTCATCGAGCTGGATGAGCTGCGCTTCTCGGTGGAATACGACCTCCAGCCCGGCAAATATTATGTGGATGTGACCGTCGACATCAAACCCGATGTGGGGAAGACGCGCAAGATATTCAAGATCCGGCAGTGAAACCAAATCGCCGGACCTTGAGTTTTATTGAATAAGCGCAGTTTGTCCTCCCTTTCGACAGCTTTGGATCTATGCTAAGGAAAGAACGATCATGATGAAAAAACGACTCTTGAGCCTAGGGCTCGTGCTGGTGTGCCTGGGCGCACACGCGATGCTGGGCCAGGAAAAACTCAGGGAAGAGGAACTGGCGCCCCGGTTCCAGGAGTTCCTCACCCTGACCCGATACATCATCCTTTCTCAGGAGAAGGAGGTGTTCTTGCAGCTGACCTCGGACCACGACCGGGATGCCTTCGTACGCACCTTCTGGAAGCAGCGCGACCCCACACCCGGCACGCCCCAGAACGAGCGCAAGGAAGAGCACATCCGCCGTTTCAACCATGCCAACAAGACCTTCAGACGCCAGACAGTCCGTCCGGGCTGGATGACGGACATGGGCCGCTTCTACATCATGCTGGGGGAGCCCACCAGTTACGAGAGGATCCCCAGCTCGCTCGACCTCTATCCCATCGAGATCTGGTACTTCCACGGAGACGTGGCCAGGGGACAGCCCACCTATTTCGCGCTGGTGTTCTTCCAGCGCGGGGGGGCCGGGGAGTACAAGCTGTATGATCCCATCAGCGACGGCCCGACCGCGCTCATGGTGTACGGACGGCATTTCAACCCCGGTGACTATGAAGGAATGTATGAGTACCTGCTCGTGCGGGTCCCGACCCTGGCGCTGGTCTCCCTCAGCATGGTCCCGGGCGACATCCCCTACAACTGGGTCCCCTCGGCCCTGCACAACATCATGCTGGCCGAGATCATCGATTCGGTCAAGAAAGACGTCAACCCCACCTATGCCACGAATTTCCTGGAGTACAAGGCCATGGTCAGCACGGAATACATGGAAAACTTCGTGGAGAGCACGACGGAGCTGGCCTTCATCAGGGACCCGCTCATGGACATCAATTTCCTGCACTTTTCTATCGTACCCGAGGAGATTTCCATTGATTACTACGAGCCCGACCGCCAGTATTTCTGCAACTTTTCCCTGACCGTCAACCTGAAGAAGGACGAGAGGATCATCTTCCAGTACACACGAGAGTTCCCCCTCTACTTCAAAGAAGAGGAGCTCAGTCACATCCAGGGCAACGGCATCGCCATCGAGGATTCCTTTCCCATGATCGACGGGCAGTTCCACCTGACCATCCTGCTGCAGAATTCGGTGGGCAAGGAATTCAGCGTTTTCGAGAAGTTGGTCTCCGCGCCGGAGGATTCGGGCCGGCCCTGGATCATGCGGCCCCTCCTGGGCTACAAAACCCAAAGTTTCCGCCGGGACCTGCACATCCCCTTCAAGGTCCTGGAACATAAGGTGGTCATCGATCCCAAGTATACCTTTGCGGCCGCCGAGAACATCTCGTTCCTGCTCAATGTGGCGAACGTGACCCAGAGCCTCTGGGAAAACGGGAAGCTCCGGGTCGAGATCAGGGGATTGAAACCCGTCGATCCGACCGTCAAGGCCTTCGATGTGAACCTGCGGAATATTCCCTTCCGCAGGACCCTGACGGTCACTCAGGAGATCGTCGGGAGCGAACTCCCCCCGGATTACTACGAGATGGAGCTGTTCCTGATAGACGGAGAGGGCCGGTCCCTGGACCAGAAAAAGACCGGCTTCACGGTATCGACCCAGGCCGTGCTGGCCCATCCCATCATCCAGGCCAAGGCGTTCCCGCTTTCCCGCAACTATCTCTATTTCTTCTCGCTGGCCCGCCAGGCGGAGGAAACCCAGAAATGGGACCTGGCGGAGGAGCTCTATCAGAAGGCCCATGAGGCCAACCCGGAGTACAAGCAGGGTGTGGTGGACTACGCCAACTTCCTGTTCAAGATCGAGAAGTTCGACCGAAGCTTCGAGCTCATCGAACGGCTTCAGGGCGACACGGAGATGCGGTTCCAGTATTTCCTGATCAAGGGGCGGGCGTTCATGGGCAGGGGGCAGTATCAGGAAGCGGTCGACAGCCTCCTGCAGGGGAACGAGATATACGACAGCGACACCGGGCTGCTCAACTCCCTGGGCATCTGTTATGACCAGCTGGGAGAGCGCCAGAAGGCGCTGGACGCCCTCAATGCCTCCCTGAGGCTCAACCCGGCGCAGGAAGAGGTCAAGGCCTTGATCGCGGAGATCGAGAAGAGGTAAAGGGGGGATCGGGCCCCCTCCGGAGAAGGGGCCCGGTATATTGACTTACCTGACTTCGAAATTGACGAGCTGCTTCAGGGACTTGCCTGACAGCTTGTCTGTGACTTCGATCGACAGGGCATAGGCTCCGGGCTCCAGATCCTTCTGTTCCTGCCTCTCGGTGGTCTTTCCGTCCTTGGTGGTCTTGATCAGGACCGTTTTCTTCAGGGGCAGGGGCTGGCTGACCAGGGCCATGTCATAACTGGTCCCGGCGTAGCGGATGACCACTTCCTCGCCCTGGACCACCTCGTAGGTGACCTCGATGTCGTTGCGGCCCTCCTCATTGGGCTGGGCCCCGAAGATATAGAAAAACACATCCAGGTTGTCTCCGGCGGTGAACACGTTGTCCAGGCTGGCTTCGACCTGGAGCACGGAATAGGTGAAGATCCCTTTGTGGATTTCGGAGCGGGTCTCAGGAGCGGACATGCGGTTCAGGTTTTTGATGAAAAAGACCGGGGTGGTGCCGAGCTCTTCCGTGAAGCCCATGGGGTTGGGCAGGGTGAACTCGTAATACTGCGTCCCGATCTTCTGGAGGTCCGGAGAGGTTATGGCCATGGATAGGAGGTATGTTCCAGGCGTCAGGGGATAGCCCGTAGTGTAGATCTCCTCCTTTTCCGCATCATAGCTGCCGCCGTCGATCTGGATAGACATCGGGATGTAGGCTTCCTTGGAGAAGTTGCCGTCCAGCTGCTGGTAGTGCAGGAACACATGGTTGTGTGCCTGAAGCACAGCAGGCTTGGACTCGAAGGAGGTGACCTCCTGTTTTTCCTGAGTTTCTTCTTTTTTTGCGGCGGGCTGTGCCGGCGCAGCAAAACCGAGATCTGCGTTTTTCACCTTGAAAAAGAACACTTTGTGCAGGTTCATCTGGGCGGGCAGGTACAGATCCTTGTCCAGGAAAGTGAAGGGGATATCCAGGCGGGGCTGGCGCGTCTGTGCGCCCTGCTGAAGGACGGTTTTGACTTGGTCGGGGATGACGACCTTTTGTTCCTGTTGGGCTTGCTGCTCTTCCTGAGCGGTCAGTGGGGGCACCGTGGCCAGGACGGCGATGAGGCCAAGCAGAAGAACTGGCATGACGAGGGTCTTGTTTTTCATGTTTCCTCCTTGAGATCAACCAACCAGGTAGGTTTCTCTTGGATATTAAAAGCCCACTATAGCAGGATGAGGCTGTTTTTTCCAGCCTTTTCGCTTCAGGGTAAGCGGCGGCGCTGGTATTTATTGACCGCGTTTATGTGTTCTCGGTAGGTGCGGCTGAACTGGTGGCTGCCGTCATTGCGCGAGACAAAATACAGGTGATCCACGTCCTCTGGGCAGAGGGCGGCCTCCAGTGAGGCTCGTCCGGGATTGGCGATGGGACCGGGGGGAAGTCCGGGATACAGGTAGGTGTTGTAGGGGGAATCCAGCTTCAGGTCCTGGTACCGCAGCCGGCCGGTATAGCTGTCGGTTTGTTTGAGCGCGTACACGATGGTGGGATCGCAGTCCAGCTTCATGCCCATGCGCAGGCGGTTGTGGAACACGGCGGACACCAGGGCCCTCTCCTCGCCCCGCGACGTCTCCTTTTCCACCAGGGAAGCCAGTATCACGACCTGCCTGACACTGAGTCCCAGTTCAGAGGCCCGTTGTTTCCAGTCTTCGGCAAACACACTCCGGAATTGGTCCACCATGGCCTCCACCATCTCGGCCGGAGTGATATCTTTGGGGAAGTGATAGGTCTCGGGAAGCAGGTATCCCTCCAGGTCGGCGGACTCCGCATCCCAATCCCGCACCGCACCGGGCTCGGCGCTGGCCGTCAGGAACGCCTCGGTGTCCACAGCGTAGGCCTTGTTCAGGTGTTGTGCCGTCTCGCGCCGTGTCAGCCCTTCGGGTATGGTCATGGGATACAGAAGGACCTGGCCCAGGACAAGTGCTTGGATCACCTGTTTGGGAGAGAGGGGTGTTTTCAGGCGGTACTCGCCGGCTTTGAGGCTCTGACCGGAAAAAAACAGGCGGTAGCCCAGCAGGAAGGGCCATTGGCGGGCGATGATGCCGCGTGCTGCCAGCGCCTCCGCGATCTGCCCCGCATTCCAGCCTTCCGCCACTTCGAAAGGCAAGGTCTCGCCGGCCGCGTCGGCCGCGGTGTTGAACTGGATGGAAAACCAGCCGGCCATCATCAACACGAAGACAGCGCCCGCCACAAGGATGTATTTAAAGGCCCTGAGCGCCTTGCGCATGCTAGCGCTCGCTCTCCAGGTAGCTCGCCAGAATCAGGGTGGCGGAGATCTGGTCTTTCAGGGCCTTCTTCCTCTTGGGGGCGGCCTTCTGCTCGCGGAGGATCCTCAGCGCCTCTTTGGTGGTCAGGCGCTCATCCCAGAAGACGATCGGTATGCCCAGAGCGGTTCCCAGCCGGTCGGCGAATTCCCTGGTTATTTCGGCCCGGCTTCCCTGGGTGCCGTCCATGCGCAGCGGGAGCCCGACCACGATGCGGTCGATGCCGTACTCCTCCACCAGGCCCCGGAAATAGGCCAGATCCTCAGCGCCCCCTTTCTGCCGGTAAACCCCCAGGCCCTGGGCCGTGATGCCGAGAAGGTCGCTCACGGCCAGCCCGATGTTCTTGTCGCCGTAGTCGATCCCCAGGATCCTCATTCCCTCTCCACCTTCCGCCTCCGGCCTCTGTGCCTCTCCAGGCCGAGCCCTATGAGCTCCTCGAGAAGGGAGGCGAATCCCAGGCCGCTCGCCTCCCAGAGTTTGGGGTACATGCTGATCTGGGTGAAGCCGGGGATGGTGTTGACCTCGTTCAGATAGATCCGATCCGTGCCGGCCTGTATAAAAAAGTCCACTCTGGCCATGCCGCAGGCGTCGACCGCTTTGAACGCCTCCACGGCGAGGCGGCGGACCTCGCTTGTCAGGTCATCGGGAAGATCGGCGGGGATGCCTAATCGGGTTTTTCCTTCGATGTACTTGTCCCGGTAGTCATAGAATTCACGGAAAGGGATGACCTCTCCGGGGAGCGAGGCTCGGGGCTCGTCATTCCCCAGGACGCTGCATTCGATCTCCCGGCCGAGGATCCCCTCTTCCACCAGGATCTTCCGGTCGTATTGGAAGGCGTTATCAAAGGCTTCCGCGGTCTCAGCGTGAGCTTTCACCTTGCTGATGCCCACACTGGATCCCAGATTGGCGGGTTTGACGAAAAAGGGCAGGCTGTATGCCTCACGCACGGAGCGGAGGAGGGTTTCGGGATTCTTGCGCCAGTCCCTCTCGAGGATCACGTCGAACCCGCCCACAGGAAGCCCCCGGCTCAGGAACAGGGACTTGGCCACGGCTTTGTCCATCCCCACAGCCGAGGCCAGGACCGCCGCTCCCACGTATGCCACATCGGCCATCTCAAAAAGCCCTTGAATGGTCCCGTCTTCCCCGTAGGGACCGTGGAGGACCGGGAAGTAGACATCCGCCTCGAAACGCTCCGCCCGGTTTTGGGCTGCCCAAGGGAGGAAGGCGGAGAACTCTCCCTGCTTCCGTTCTTCGGCCGAGGCCAGCGGGGAATCCACCCTGCGCCATCTTCCCTCTCTGTTGATATACAGGCACGTGATGTCGTACTTGTCGGGGTCCAGATGGGTGTAGACCGCGGCGGCAGAGGTGACGGACACATCATGTTCGGCCGAACGGCCTCCGAAGAGGAGGGCGACATGCAGCTTCTTCGACATTCTATCAGACTCATTGTAATGCAACCCCCGGCCCTTGTCCAATCAAGAGGAGTGCGGACAGAGTAAGAGTATAGACAATCTTTCCTAATTCCTTTCAGGCGGGTGGTTGGGGTGGAGAGATGGCGTGGGAGGAAAAATAATGGGGGTGGATTGGAAGGCTGTCAAATTTGACACGCCTGAAACGACTCAATATAATAGACCTAAATTTTAGTATGAAATTCAGGTATCACCAGGTCTGCGTTCATTTCCGGTTACCTGAAGGAGGCTGGGATGAAAAACAAGAAATGGGCTTTTTTCATCTTCATCGGCATTCTGATTCTGCTCTCTTTGAACACCTTGGCAGAGACCAAGAAGCTCAGAGAAATCGGTAGATTCAAATTCATCGATACCAACGTGCCCGTCGATCAATGGATGAAGGCCATTGCGGAGAGATACGCGGAAGACGTCAAGATCGGGTTCACACTGGCCGGATACCCCGATGTGTATCTCCCCTTTATGGACCAGATAAGACAGTCCGCCTTCGAAGAAGGGACCCTGCCTGTGGGTGGGCTCATGAAATGGATGGTGTTCCGCTCCCAGGGCAAGGTCAAGCTTGTCCAGGATCTCGAATGGGCGGGTTCGGAGCCCCTTCCCGTCCTCTACTTCGCCTTCGAAGCAGGGGACAAGAACTACGAGTTTGTCATGCCCAAAGCCTGCGGCAATATCTCGCTTCTGAGCGTAGAGCCTGTCATGCCTCGGCCGGAACGTGAAGGCGAGCCCGCGATGCGGCAGGATCAGCCGGAACAGCAGCCGCAGGACGAGATCCTTCGGGCCCGGATCTATGACGAGATCTATGACCTGCTCTCGGAGACCGACCTGTATTGTTCGTTCCGCATCCACAGCGGAGACATTCCCGATATGACGATCATCGGCGCCGACCTTGAGACTGAGCGGGATATATACAGCGACGGCGACCTCATGTATGTCGATAAAGGCCGGGCGGACGGTCTGGAGGAAGGGCAGCTTTTTCTCGTCCTGGAGATCACGTCCCGCAGGGCCTGGGACAAGGATTATGAATTCGAGAACTACGGAAACCTGGCATTTAAAAAAGGCCGGGCCCGGATCGTAGATATGGCCGAGCACAAGTCCACGGTGGTTCTCGAGAAGTGTTGTGACCCTGTACGCATCGGCAGCTACCTGGTTCCCTTCGAGCCCGACGAATCGCTCATCGGCAAAGACCTCGGGTTCGATGTGCCTCCATTCAAGGCCGACGGGGTCAGCGGCCGGATCATTTTCATGCAGAACGATTTCAACCAGATCGCCAGCGGCAAATGGGCGCTCATCAACATGGGGGCCGGCGACGGCCTGCACCGCGGTCAGCAGCTGCTGCTTTACCGGGAACTGCATGTCGATGCGCCCCTCCAGGTCTTCGGAAACCTGGTGGTGATCGATGTCCAGGGGGAGACGGCGACCGTCAAGGTGCTCTCCTGTCGGGATGCCGTCAACATGGGCGACCTGGTCATGCTGCGCCCCACCCGTTAAAGATCAAGACCTGACGTTTCAGCTTGCTTGACAGCTATTTGGGTTTTTGGTAGGGTAATCCCGTATCGCTCCCCCGTGGATGCAGTCGAGCGGGCGTAGTTCAGCGGTAGAACGTCTGCTTGCCAAGCAGAAGGTCGAGGGTTCAAATCCCTTCGCCCGCTCCATTTCCGATTCAACCCTCTCAGGCGCGGTACCCAAGTGGCTAAGGGAGAGGTCTGCAAAACCTCGATTCGTCGGTTCGAATCCGACCCGCGCCTCCACTTCTCCCTCTTACCTGCGTCTGATCGGCCGCCGGTAATCTTTCTTGGAATCCGCTTGACTCCGGCTGTAGGAACGGGATATATTTGAACAAAATTGCGAGGAGGAAACGGATGGACCTCAAAGCGCGTGTTCAGGGGATATTATTAAAGCCTAAAGAGGAGTGGGAAAAGATCAAGGAAGAGACCTATCCGGTCCAGCAGCTCTTTACCTCCTATGTCATGATCCTGGCCGCCGTACCCGCCGTGGCCCAGTTTATCGGCAACTGGCTTATCGGCCAGCGGATCCCGTTTTATGGGACCTTTCGGTACGGATTCGGATCCGGACTGCTGCGTGCGATCATGTTCTACGGTATGACTCTGGCCTCCGTTTATGTCATTGGCCTAATCATCAATGCCCTGGCCGGTTCCTTTGCCTCCCGTAAGGATCAGCTCAGCGCCATGAAGTTGGCCGTATTCAGCCAGACAGCGGGATGGATCGCGGGGGCCCTGTACATCATCCCCCCTCTGGGAATGCTGGTTCCCCTGCTGTCTCTCTACGGGATCTACCTGATGTATCTGGGGCTGGGGGCAGGGATCATGGAAACGCCCAAAGACAAAGTGGCGACCTATCTGGTCGTGATCATCGTGGTGACCTTCGTCCTGATGTTCGCCATCAGCCTGGTCCTAAGCGCCATTTTTGCCGTGGGCGTCGGCATCAGCGCCATCTAGCTCCCGCCTGATCTTCACGAACGCCTCTCCGGGCGAGGGTGCGGTGATGATGGGCCGGCCGATCACCAAATAGTCGGCTCCCCCGGCCAGCGCCGCCGCGGGGGTCATGACCCGCTTCTGGTCCTGGGCCGCTGCCCAGAGCGGCCGGATTCCGGGTGTGACCACCAGAAACCCCTCCCCGAATTCAGCCCGCACCATCGCCAGTTCCTGAGGAGAGCACACGATGCCGTCCATGCCCGCGTCCTGCGCGAGATGTGCCAGCCTGAGCACCTGACCCGCGGCATCGGCCGGCATCCCGATCTCACCCAGCTCGGCGTCTTTCAGGCTGGTGAGCACGGTGACCCCGAGAAGTAGGGGACGGCCCACGCCTGAGGCTTCGGCCTCCTCCACCGCGGCCTCCGCCGCCCGCAGCATCATCTCCCTTCCGCCCGAGGCGTGCAGGGTCATCATGGCCACACCCTGCCGGGCCGCCATGGCCACAGCCCCGGCCACGGTGTTCGGGATGTCATGCAGCTTGAGGTCGAGAAACACCTTTTTCCCTCTCCGGGCGACATCCTGAAGCAGGGAGGGTCCCTCGGCCGTAAACAGCCGCAGCCCGATCTTGAAGACCTGCCCCTCGGGCAGACCCTCGACCAGCGACAGCGCCTGCTGGCGGGTGTCGACGTCCAGGGCTACGATGATCCTGTGAGCCGCACTTTTATTTTCCTTCATTAGGGGCTTCTCCCGATGTCAGATCTTTAAGGTCCCGGTGAGTTCGGAGATCTTTTCCAATCCCTGCCGCCGGCCGTATTCCTCCAGCTCGGAGATGATGTTCAGCGTGGCATGGGGATCGACGAGGTTGGCGGTGCCGACCTGGACGGCGCTGGCCCCGCTGATGAGGAACTCCGCGGCGTCCGTCCCCGTCATGATCCCGCCCATGCCGATGACCGGGACGGAGACCCGGGCCGCCACCTGATAGACGCACCGCAGCGCCAGCGGTTTTATGGCCGGCCCGCTCAATCCCCCGAAGACGTTGGCCAGCGCCGGCCTGCGGGTCTCCGCATCTATTGCCAAGGCCAGGAAGGTGTTGACCAGGGAAAGGGCGTCCGATCCGGCTTCCTGTGCGCTCAAGGCCACCTCAATGATATCAGCGGCATTGGGAGTGAGCTTGGTGATGAGGGGGCGGCGGCTGATCTGCTTGACCAGTTTTACGATGCGGTATGTGGCATCGGGGTACATGGCCGGACAGCGGCCCTCCTGCTTGACATTCGGGCAGGAGACGTTGAGTTCGTAGGCGGTTATGCCGTCCCGGTCGTTCAGGTATTCGACGACCTCCGCATACTCTTCGTCATGGTTCCCGCAAACGTTGATGATCACGGCGGTGTCGAGCCCCTGGAGACCGGGGAGGATTTCCTCGGCGAAGCGCTCCACACCGATCCCCTGCAGCCCAATGGCGTTGATCAGCCCTGCGGCGGTCTCCTTCAGGCGAGGAGGGGGGTTCCCGGGCCTGGGATCGTAATACAGCCCCTTGACCACAAAACCGCCCAGCCGGTTCAGGTCTAGAAATTGCTGGAATTCCGGCCCGTAGCCGAAGGTGCCGCTGGCGGCGATCACGGGATTCTTGAGGACACAGAACCCCAGGTCCACCGAAAGGTCCGTCATCGGTCCTCTTCCCCCCAAACCACGGCCTCGGCCGGGAACACGGGCCCCTCTTCGCAGACTTTGTGCCAGGCCTCCTCTCCGTCTTTCCGGATCTTGTGGACGCATCCCCAGCAGGCGCCGAACCCGCATCCCATGATCGATTCCAGGGACAGCTCGGCCGGGATGTTCAGCCGGCGGGCCAGTTTTGCCACGGCCTGCAGCATGCCGTCCGGTCCGCAGGCGTACAGCCGGTCGGGAGCGTAGGCCTCCGCGGTTTCCCGCAGGACCAGGTCGGTGACCAGACCGTGGAATCCGGATGATCCGTCTTCCGTGGAGCAGGCAGCGGCGAAACCGGCTGATGAGAAACGTTCCCGCAGGACCAGGTCTCCCTCTGACTGCCCGCCGTAGAAGACCCGGGCCTCCGCACCCTTCTGCCGCAGGGCGTGGGCCAGGAAGAAAAGCGGGGCGATCCCCCGCCCGCCTCCCACCAGCGCGGCCCGCCGGCCCTTCAGGTCTCCGCTCAGATCGAAGCCGCGCCCCAGCGGCCCCAGGATGTCCAGGGCCTGACCCTCGCTTGCCTGGCCCAGTAGTTTCGTGCCGGCGCCGACAGCCTGGAAAAAGAGGTGAAGCTCAGGCCCGGAGACGGCGTGGATGCTGAGCGGGCGCCGGAGCAGCGGCTGGTAGAGAGGTGAGGTGCGCACCATGATGAACTGGCCGGGAGCCGACTGCGAGGCGATCTCGGGGGACTTGAGGGCCAGCAGATGATAGGCGCCCCAGCCTTGTGTGTGTGTAACGCGGGCCGCTGGATCTTTATGCATTTCCCTGTATGAAGGTCCTGAACAAAATATCAGAATCGCCCGGCGGAGGCAATAAAAACTTTGACAATACCCGGAGTTTTCTGGAATAATCAATCTCTTATACACGGATCATAATTCACTTTATACATATAATAACCTGGAGTACTCACAAAACTCAGAAACCGGTCCTTCAACGAGTATCCCAGGGGTGGAGGGAATAACAGCATGGATATTTCCCAGAGAGGACAGGAGATCCAGGAATCTCCCATTCGCAAGCTCAAGCCCTTTGCGGACCAGGCCATTGCCGAAGGGGTGCATGTTTACTTCCTCAACATCGGCCAGCCCGATATCCCCACACCGGAGCCGGTCTGGGAGGCGTTCCGCGGCTGCACGGATGAGGTCCTGAGCTATGGTCCGGCCCAGGGTTTCCTCGACCTGCGCAGCGCCATCGCCGGGTATTTCGGCAGGTACGGGATCTCTCTCGAAGCCGACAATGTGCTCATCACCATCGGCGGATCGGAGGCCATCCACTATGCCTTCAGTGTCGTGGCCGATCCAGGGGAAGAGATCATCATCCCCGAGCCCTTCTACACCAACTACAACGGATATGCTTCCGGGGCCAATGTCAGGATCGTCCCCTTGACCCTGGATGTGAACGACGGGTTCCGTCTCCCCCCGGCCGAGGCCATCGAGGCCAAGATCTCGGAACGGACCCGGGCCATACTGCTGTGTTCGCCCAACAATCCCACTGGGACCGTCTACACCGCTGAGGAGTTGGATCGGGTGAAGGAGTTGGTCAAGAAGCACGACCTGTTCCTGATCGCGGACGAGGTCTACAAGGAATTCGTCTACGACGGGGCCGTGCATAAAAGCATCCTGGAGTTCGACGACATCGAGGAAAGAGCCATCGTGGTCGACAGCATCTCCAAGCGCTTCTCCTGCTGCGGCGCACGTATCGGTGCCGTGATCACCCGCAACCCGGATGTGTATCAGGCGGCCCTGAAGTTCGCCCAGGCCCGGCTGTGCCCGCCTTCCATGGAACAGAAGGCGGCCCTGGCCGCGTACTCCATGGGGGT